>Ga0068851_10000071_pt1 | contig 57578 bp, 42 predicted proteins | sample KBSCornC12_FD_66588 | JGI IMG/M metagenome (GOLD analysis project Ga0068851, IMG submission 66588) | Corn rhizosphere microbial communities from Kellogg Biological Station, Michigan, USA - KBS Corn C1-2 | ecosystem: Host-associated > Plants > Roots > Rhizosphere > Soil ...
AATTTCCAGGGCAATGTGATCACGGATTTCAATCTCAATTTCCTGGCTCTTGGTGGCGAATTAGGCTATCAATTTGTGCTTTGGAAAAGGGTGACGCTTGATTTTATTTTGATCGGCCCCAGTATAGCCACGTATAAGTTGAAAGCCAACCTGGACACCACGCTGGACCCAGATGATGAATCCCTTTTGTTTCAGAAAATAAGTGATGCATTAGCCGAAAAATTTCCCGGATATACTTTTGTTTTTGATGATGCTGAATTTGTAAAAACCGGTACATCCGATCTTATCGGTCCAAGTTTCCGGTATGTTATTCATGCAGGATTCCGCTTTTAAATTTTTTCGGGACCTTTTGATTTGGAAGTAATGGTTATTTCACTGGCCGGCGGCATATTCCAGTTCGCTTTAGCGACAACCTTCGGTGATTCCGGATCGAGCACATAGTTCGGTGTCATGATCTGGACATTGTATTCATTGAATACATCGAGGATGTTTTGGTGAAGTAGCGAATAGTAATGCAGTATCCTGGACGGATCATTGCAATAGACGTTGATCTCGTAAGTAATCGCGAAGTCACCCAAAGCTCTTTTCAATACAAAAGGTGCAGGCTCTTTTAATAGTCCTTCTGTTCTTTCCGCAGCCAGTTTGAGCATGGAATCCACTTGTCGCCATGGAGTTTCGTAACCGATACCCACCGTCGTGTGAAGTATGACTCCCGGGTCCTGCGATTTTTTAGAGTAATTCAGCACGGTGGTATTGATCAAATTTGAATTGGGGATCACGATCTCTTCATTTTTGACGGAGCGTAGTCGAGTAACCATGAGGGTTTGAGTTTCGACAGTACCGATGGTATCGTTGACCAGGATGCGATCACCGATTTTAAATGCGCGACGAAACGTCAGCGAATAACCGGCAATAATATTAGATACAAAAGAAGATGAGCCCAATGACAATATCAATCCCAGGAAAACGGAAATTCCCTGGAATGCGCTGGTATCAGAAAATGGGATGTAAGGGAATGCCATCACGACAGCCAGCACGATGATTAAAAACCGGATGATCTGGTAGGCCGGCATGGCCCATTCCGAATAAAAATTATGGATCTCGATGGCACCATTTTGCAGGCCATTGAAAAAGAGTTTCAGCAGGTTCAGGATGAAGCGAGTGATAAAATAAATCACCACCAGGAAAAAGAATTTTGGCAAATAATTTAACACACCTCGTCCCATTTGTTGTAATGGATCGAGAAACAACTGCAGGATGTAGGCTGCGGCACTTTTTGTCCATGGAAAAAGTGCCATCATATATTCAATGCCAATCAGTATGATCACCAGGATCATGATCGTTCGGATCAGCCTGTACCATCCACGAAGTGCATCGATTAATTGATCAGGGTGAATAAGACGGAATGAAATTTTTTCAATGAGATCGGATTTTCCATGGATCCACGCCTTCACTGCTTTTTTCAACCGGCGGGATAACCAGCTGAAAATGATAAGTGCTGCAATTGTGACCAGGAAAGCTACCAAGGCATGCCAGACAGCGGCGCGAATAAATGACGGGGTCCTTTCATAGCGATACACGCGAATGGCCTCTTTGACTTTGGTTTTAATTACTTCAGTCAGGATAGCAATATTGACACCTTCCACTTCAGCATCCGCCTGGTAAACATTCATGATAAATTCTTTTCCGGCATAGATCTGCATATGGTCATCATTCGATGTAACATTTACGGAATCCACCGGGATAGAAGTGATAGCGGCAGCTTTTCGTATTCGCTGACTGATAGTCGACGCTCTTAATTGTGCCGGGTAGGCGGAGATTCCTTTGACATAGAATAAAGTAGTGCCTTCCACTTTGACGGCTGCCAGGTTTTTGTCGGTGGACAGTTGAGAAGGATCTACATCACCGGTGTCCTGGCTACATACCGAAAAAGAAGACAATAAGAAGTAGAGAAAAATAAAAAACGACCGGAGGGGTAATCGATTTACGAAAAAAGGGCTAACCGTAAAATTCATGTACTGTTTTGCTTGGGAACTGTTCAAAGATAGTGATCATCCTCCCAGGAAAAGTATTGATTATTTGGCTTATCCGGCCATTATCATCAGGGTGTTGTAAATCATTTTCCGCAATAATAAAAATCATTAATTACCTTATTTCATCAAAGTAATTTTGATAGCAGCCTCCTGGGAGGATAACGACGCTGTTCTATTGGCAGAGCTAACCCTAACCGCTTAAAATTGAATTCAACTTAATTTTTCTTAACCCACTAAAATGCCGGAAATGAATACCATTGTGAACAACATCATCAAGAGGATTCGATCTTCATTCGGTTTGATCCTGGTTTTGATTCTTTTTTACCCGGGATGGACCATAGCCCAGGAAGAGAAGAAAGAGGTTCCTGATGGCACGGAAGGAGCATACCTCGATGTTCCGGTCATTGATTCTATAACAGGGAAGCCAAAAAATCTCGAGCCTAACGAAGTCAATACAAGCTTTTCGACTTTTAAGATTGGCCTTGGGTATATCCATGATTATGTCACTTATGCACAGGATGATGTCTTTAAGGAGCAGATGGATTCATTAGGGTATAATCTTAAATCAGATTTTAAACTGCGTGATTTCCGGATACTGGGAAGTGGTGTTTTTAAAACAAAACGGGAGATCTCCTGGAAGTTTGCCTACATGTGGGATGGCGATAAGGATACCTGGATGGTCAGAGAAACCGGATTTACTTTCGGGGTGCCGGAATTGGCCGGGCATATTTTTATTGGACGTACAAAGGAAGGTTTTTCGATGGTCAAGGTGATGAATGGCCACTCCCCCTGGACGGCTGAACGACAGATGGCACTGGATCCCGTTCCCATTCTGGCCGATGGTATCAAATATTTTGGTTTTTTGCCGAAATCCAGGATCTTCTGGAACCTTGGCTATTTCAATGATCTCGTTTCCAAAGGACAAGGCTTTTCCACTTTTGAATGGCAATATGATGCCCGGATAGGATGGATGCCTTTTTATGATAAGGAAAACAACAGGCTGATCCATTTTGCCTTGAACTTTCGCTATGGCAAACCAAACGATGTCCAGTTTAGAATAAAATCGCGACCTGAATCAAATCCTACTCCTGTTATCATTGATACTGGAACCTTTCCCGCAGAGCACTCCAATACAACAGGTGCAGAGCTCTACTATGGCTCGGGCCGTTTCATGATCGGTTCAGAAGTGATGGTGCATTCCTTTCAGTCCAAAACAGCCGGTGATCATTCCTTCTTTGGTGGCGATGTAGTCGCCTCTTATTTTTTAACCCATACCGCAAGACCGTATAAAACAGTTGGCAGCATTTATGGATTTACACCAGTGAAAAAATCAATATTTAAAGGAGGTTTTGGCGAATGGGAAGCAGTACTTCATCTGTCATCTTTTGATCTGAATGACGGTGATATCCAGGGTGGATCATTTTGGCGGATAACGCCTATGCTCAACTGGTATATGTCCAGGATATTACGCACCGAATTTATTTATGGCTATGGAGGCCTTGACCGTTTTAACCTGAATGGGAAAGTGCAGTTCTTCCAGTTCAGGGTGCAATTGACTGTGATGTAAAATGTGGCGTTTATCCAAGCTCATTACAGCCAGGAATCCATTTGCTTGTTTTTAACCCTGGGCTCACAATTTCTTTATAACGTGCTAATTCATTTGGTTTTATAAATCATTCTTTTCCTGATAAGAGAAATAAATGGTTTTTATTCCGAATTTTTGTAAATTCAAGTACCCAAAAAATTTTTTTAGAAAAAAAATAGTAAAATTGCAGAGCATCCTTATTTGAAACTCTTAGTAGTGATCGAACTACAAGATTTACATTTTCTTATAAAACAAATTATAATCATTCCTGATACTGACTGCCATCACTGGTCAGCGGAGGTCTTTAAGTTAAGTTTGACAGGGTGTACATGTTAGAATCGCCCCAAGACTGTATTCCAATTGATTAAGTAATTGTGCAAAAAATTTAGAATATATGAAGAACTCAGTTTTTATCAAACCAATAGCTGTTATGGCTTTCCTTTTGCTTGGCCTAAGTTTGGCCTTCTCGCAGCAAACCCGCACAGAGAAGGACTTGCTGGGCGAAAAGCAAATACCGGCTGACGCTTACTACGGAGTGCAGACCATGCGTGCCCTCGAAAACTTCCCAATTAGTGGAGTGAAAACCAATTTCTATCCGGATTATGTCAAAGCATATGCTATGGTTAAGTTGGCCGCAGCTCGTGCTAATGCAGAAGATGGACGAATGAGTAAAGAAAAACTGGCTGCCATTGAAAAAGCCTGCCAGGCAGTGATGGATGGAAAATACCACGACCAGTTTTTAACTGACCTCTACCAGGGTGGTGCCGGAACTTCCGCCAACATGAATGCCAATGAAGTTCTGGCCAACATCGCTCTTGAATCCATGGGTCACAAGAAAGGCGAATATCAATACATCGAACCTCATGATGACCTCAACATGGGACAATCTACGAATGATGTTTATCCCACTGCGATCCATGTCGCTCTTCTTCTTCACAATGACAAAGTGGTCAAACAAGCGAAAGAATTATCTGCAGCCTTCCACAAAAAAGGTGATGAATTCAAAGACGTTTTGAAAATGGGACGCACCGAAGGACAAGATGCTGTTCCGATGACGGTAGGCCAGGAATTCAATGGCTTCGGAAATCAACTTGATGCTGCGATTGATGCATTAGTGAAATCAGAAGCATTTCTCTACGAAGAAAACATGGGTGCTACGGCTATTGGAACTGGCTTAACTGCTTCTCCGGGCTATGCCGAACATTGTGCAACACACCTTGCTAAGATTACCGGTAAGCCTATGTACTTAACTCATGACCTGATTGCCGCCACCAGCAGCATGCAAGCCTTCATGATGTATTCAGCAGGATTGAAAAATTTTGCTGTGACCTTATCTAAAATTTCAAGTGACCTCATCTTCCTGGCTACAGGACCGAGGACAGGCGTATTCGAAATCAATCTTCCTGCCATGCAGCCGGGTTCATCAATTATGCCTGGCAAAGTAAATCCTGTCATGCCGGAAGTGATGAATGAAGTGTGCTTTAAAGTGATAGGCAATGACGGCACAGTGACCATTGCTTCACAAGACGGTTTGTTGCAGCTCAACGCGTATGAACCAGTAGTAGCTGTCGCTCTGTTCGAATCGCAAGCTTTATTGTTCAAATGCATGCCATTGTTTCAAAAACAATGCATTGAAGGCATAACGGTCAATAAAGATGTGCTTAATCATTACATGGAACGCAGCATAGGACTAGTCACTGCACTCAATCCAGTATTGGGTTATGAAAAAACTACTGAACTCGCGAAGGAAGCGCTGGCTACCAACAAAGGTATCCTCGAACTGATCCGCGAAAAGAAATTACTGACAGAAGCCCAGATCAAAGATCTTATGGATCCTGCCAAGATGACGAATCCTAATGGTCAGAAATAACTTCAATTGTGTCGTCAATCAATTGTCGTTGTCGGAATAAACAGAATTTATATAACGAACAAAACAGTTAAGTAAAATGAAGAATTTAAAAAACGCATTGACGTTCATGTTCGTCTTTGCCAGCCTAATGTTGTTTGGTCAATCCAAACCCAATATCGTCATCCTCGCTACGGGCGGAACTATTGCCGGTGCCGGAGCTAGTTCTACCGGATCGGCTTACACTTCGGGACAAGTGAAGATCGATGCTATGATTGATGCTGTTCCTAATATTCGCGACCTGGCTAACCTCAAAGGCGAGCAAATCGCTAATGTTGGATCACAGGATATGAATGTAAAAGTTTGGCTCGATCTCGCTAATCGAATCAATACACTGTTAGCCGGAAAAGATGTTGACGGAATCGTCATTACACACGGAACCGATACACAGGAAGAGACCGCATATTTCCTGAATCTCGTTGTGAAAAGTGATAAGCCTGTGGTGTTAACAGGTTCAATGCGGCCTTCAACAGCATTAAGTGCGGAAGGTCCGTTAAACCTTTACAATGCTGTAGCCGTTGCTGCCAGTCCAAAATCAAAAGGTTATGGTGTGATGGTGGTGATGAACGATGAAATACACGCCGCCAGGGACGTAAGGAAAATGATTACTACGCCTGTTCAGACATTCCAGTCACCACAAGAAGGAATGATAGGTACTGTCATATTCGGTGACATACTATTTTTCCATCATCCAAGTGGCAAAAACACTACCACTAGCGAATTTTCTGTTGATGGCGTAAAATCTTTGCCAAGAGTTGACATTGTGTATGCCTGTGCAGACATGTCACCAGACCTAATTGATCTGATGGTGAAAGCCGGAGCAAAAGGAATTGTCATTGCCGGTGTGGGTGATGGTAATATGAATGAAGCTACACTGGAAGCGGCCAAAAAAGCGGCGGCCTCAGGAATCTGGGTGGTCCGGGCTTCACGTGTACCGATCGGTGCAGTTTTAATCAAAGGGGAAGTGGATGATAAGCAATTTGGTACCTTGTGCTCGGATGAATTGAATCCTCAAAAAGCAAGGGTACTGCTGATGTTGGCTATGCTGAAAAAGAGGAACTGGGACGATATGCAGCGGTTGTTCATCGAATATTAATTGTAAATCAACTCAATTTGTATATGAAAAATCACACGTTAAGTTTTAAAAGCTTCCTGTTGATGGGTGCAGTTCTGTTGGCCTCTGCAGGTTCACTTCGTGCACAAGTCGATAGTTCGAAGGTGTTTGAAGTCTATGGTTTTGCCATGTTGGATATCGGTTACAATGCTAACCAGGTGAAACCGTCCTGGTATGACGCTATGCGTCCGTCCCGATTACCTTCTTATGAAAATCAATATGGAGCTGATGGTTATTCTTATGCGAGTGCCCGTCAATCCAGATTGGGTGTGAAAACTTCTTTCCCAACTTCCATGGGTAATTTCAAAGCTGTATTTGATTTTGATATGTATGGTGTTGGTGCTGATGAAGGCCAAACCACGATACGGCTTCGACATGCTTATGGTCAGCTAGGTCACTGGGGTGCAGGTTTGACAGAAAGCGCCTTTATGGATCTTGATGTTTTTCCTAACACAACAGAATACTGGGGACCTAATGGTATGCTGTTTCTGCGAAATGCACAGTTAAGATGGGAATCACTGAACGGCCTGGTAGTTGCTTTAGAGGCACCAGGTGCCAGCGGTGATGCCGGTATTTATGCTGACCGTGTTGAACTGCAAGGCGTTAAATTTCATTTTCCTGTCCCTGATTTATCAGGTCATTACCGTTGGACAGGAAATAATCTATACCTGCAACTCGGTGGAATAGTTCGCTATTTCAAGTGGGAGGACCAGGCCGCTACACCTACACTCGATCTCAGTGGTAATGCCACCGGATGGGGAGTTGCATTAAGCACAGGAATTAACTTAGGCAAGAAGATCTTGATCCACGGACAAGGTACTTATGGTGAAGGCATTGAAAATTATTTCAATGACGCACCGATTGATGTGGGAATTGCCACTACCGGTGATCCTAAGACGCCAGTTACCGGTGAACCACTTGCTGATGTTGGTCTCGTTGGATTTGTTGATATCAACTGGAGTCCTAAATGGACGAGCTCGGTAGGCTATTCTACTACCATCATTACTAACTCCGATGGACAGGCACCAGATGCTTATCATCAAGGCCAGTATGTGGCTGCTAACTTAATGTATTACCCTACAGCGGGTGTCATGAGTGGCGTGGAATTGACCTATATTGACCGCGAGAATAATAGTGACGGATTTACTTCCTCTGCCGTAAGAGTAAATTTCTCATTCAAGTACAATTTCTCGTACAAGCATTATGGCATGTAAGCAGGAATAAGATCCTGATTACCTCTTGAATAATAAAATGACTGTTGAATAAATCATATAAAGTCAGAAGGAAGGAAATAAAATCACAGGCTGATTATACTTCCTTCTGACTTTGTTTTTTTACGACGATAATAAACGAAAGCCAATTTGCGGAACAGACTTCAATTCATTTATCACAAAATATCACATTATGAAATTTAAATTTTTAGTATCGCTGGTTGTGCTTGTCCTTTCATTTCAGTTTTCACTGATGAATGCGCAAGGCAACCTGACTCCTGACAAAATCAAGGCAGCGCTGGATGAGGCGTACGATAAATTCAAAGATGTCAAAGACGGAAAGAATGCTGATTACATCAAGGAGCTGGCCAATGTCGATCCCAAAATTTTTGGTATTGCATTGGTGACTACAGATGGTACTGTCTATACCAAAGGAGATATTTCCTCCATGGTATCCATTCAGAGTATTTCGAAGGCATTTGTGATGGCTGACATTATTGACAAACTTGGACATCAGGCCGTGCAGGATAAAATTGGTGTGGATGCTACGGGGATGCGATTCAATTCTATTGTAGCAGTAGAATTGCAAAAGGGGAAAGAAATTAATCCTTTAGTCAATCCTGGTGCAATTGCAGCTACCAGTCTCGTTGAAGGAGCAGATTCTACCGCGAAATGGAAAGCTATTGTCAAGGTGATGAGTGATTTTGCCGGACGTCCATTGTACCTGAACATGCCGGTGTATATCAGTGAAGCAGGAGATAACCTTCGCAACCAGGCTATTGCTCATTTGCTGTTTGCTTATGGCCGCATGTATTTTGATCCTGTTCAGGCTACCGATATTTACACCAAGCAATGTGCATTAAACGTCAGTGCAAAAGATCTTGCTATCATGGGTTCTACCCTGGCTAACGGTGGATATAATCCTGTTTCCAAGAAGAAAGTTGTTTCTCCTGAAACGGTGATGTATACATTACCAGTAATGGCTACTGCAGGTCTTTATGATGATTCCGGTATATGGTATTACTCTTCAGGCATACCCGCCAAGAGTGGTGTAGGCGGTGGTCTTGTCGCCGTATGTCCTGGTAAATTTGGCATCGGCGTAGTATCACCTCCATTGGATGCCGCTGGTAACAGTGTAAAGGCCCAAATGGTCATTAAGTATGTAGTAGAAAAATTGGGAGTGAATCCATTTCTCGTCACACCTAAACAATAGCTGCCTATAAAGTCAGTTTTTAAAAATCTAGTTTGATTTGAACAGGGAACAAGGTTTAGTGAATATTTCAATACTCATTAAACAATGTTCCTTGTTTCTTTTTAATGCCACCCACTTTGATCATCTAAAAAAAAAAAATAACACGCCATGCGTTTAACTTTATTACATGCAACCAGGTCCGGATATAAAGTGATCCCAAAAGGAATTCGTCCTATAGCCTTTATCGCTTTTTTCTTTTTGTTTTCTATTTCGGTTCATGCCCAATTTACCAATATTGATACGACTAAGCTGGCTGATCCCAGCATTACAGTTTATCCTAATACCGCAGCTGGCGAGTTCACCCCAGGAAAAGGATTCCTTATAGTCAAGAATCCATTTGCCAGTCTGAACATCAGTATCTATGCAATGGCTCGATGGGTCAATCAATTGCCTGGTGAAACTACATGGCTGGATCACCGGGATAGTCTTAGAGTATTCGATGGACGAAATGATATTTACTGGCATCGTACCATGATCTGGTTTACAGGATTTTTGGGGACACCGAAACTTACCTACATGGCTACCGTGTGGACAGTCACGACCACGCAGCAAACTTTGGTCTATGGTAATGTCAATTATCAATTCAGCAAACGTTTGACTGCTGGTATCGGTATTGCACCGAATGCTTGTATCAGAACCCTGCAAGGTCCCTTTCCACTTTTTTCATCTACCGACCGGACGATGGCGGAAGATGCGCTTCGTGGAGGGTTTACTAATGGCGTTTATATATCCGGTGAAGTATTGCCGAGACTAAGGTATTTAGCTGTGTTGGGAAACAACCTGAGTATCCTCGGCATCAAGGCTTCCAATTTAACGCGACATTATTCAAAGAGTGCTTCGCTGAGTTGGTTTCCCACTACAGGGGAATTTGGTCCAAGAGGAGGAAACGGAGACTTTGAAAGCCATGAAAAGATAGCCACGCGGTTTGGTATTTCATATTGTCACAGTCGTGAAAACCGGTTTAATAATGTTGGTACTCCCGCACCGGACAATACGCAAGTCAGGCTTTCTGATGGTGTTTTATTTTTTGAGACTGGTGCCATGGCACCTGGTGTCACTGTCATAGAAGCCAATTTTGATCAGACCAGTGTTGACCTCGGTATGAAATACAAAGGATTGGCCGTGCATACTGAATTATACTATCGCACTCTTTCTAAAATCGATGCAACCGGACCTGTGCCGCTTGACCTGATCACGGATAAGGGTTATACACTGCAAGTGCTGTATATGTTGGTTCCCAAAAAGCTCTGTGTTTATGGTATCAATTCCATGCTGATCGATGAATTTAAACGCAATCCCTATGAAGTAGGTGGTGGCGTAAACATCTATCCCACTAAAACACGAAGCTGGCGGATCAATGCACAAGCCATGCACATCTATAAAGGTGCAAGTGGTGGAACATTTGGCCTTTATACAGCCGGGCAAACAGGTACCACGTTGACTATTGGTACAGACATTTTACTGTAAAAAAAATGATTCGGCAGAAGTGCGTTTCATTTTTGAGAAACATAAGAACCTAATTCTTTTTTACTTTTTATTATCTACATCATGAAACGTAGTTTATTCTCTATCTGCCTGGCAGCCTTGCTGCTTCAGGTGATTACGATTACATCCGCAGTAGCTCAACCTGCAAAGATTGGTCATGCGGCTGACAGCTACCTGTTTAACGACAGTCATTTTCACCTGACTAATTATATCCAGGAAGGGATAACGGCGAAGGATCTGTTGAAAGTGATGGGGGATAAAGTACATCGTTCAACACTGTTTGGCATACCGGTACAACAACAATGGTCATATCGTGTGACCGGTGACTTTGCACCGAAATATTATCTCGATACCGATGCGCCGTTGTATTACTACTCGTTTACGGATGCTTATATCGCCATGCAATATTTGTCATTGGACAAAGAAGACCGGGCACGTTTTGATCCGATGATCACCGGTTTCAATCCGACCGATATGTATGCTGCTGCTCATATCCGCAGGGTGTTGGAAACCTTTCCGGGTGTATTTACTGGCATTGGAGAGTTTTCTATTCACAAAGAATTTGTGTCTGCAAAAATTTCTGGTGATGTCGCCAGTCTTACGGATCCTGCGTTGGACAGTATATTTTCTTTTTGTGAGGAAAGCGGTTTGCAGATCATTTTACACAATGATGTGGATGATGCCTTTCCAAAACCGAATTCCCCGGACTACACAAAAGATATGATTGATTTATTCAAGCGTCACCCTAAGGCTGCCATCATTTGGGCACATTGTGGCCTTGGGCGCATCGTCACACCCCCTAATGAATATGTCAAATTCCTGGAAAAGATGTTGATGGATCCGGATCTGAAACATGTCAACTTTGATATCTCCTGGGACCAGGTAGCAAAATATGTGGTATATGATTCCACCTCATTGGCCAGAAGTGCATACTTGTTTAATAAATATCCTGATCGATTCCTGTTTGGTACCGACAATATGGCACCGGCGTCGCAGGAAATCCATTTGAAAGTGTATCACCTTTATGATCCCCTATGGAAAATGCTGACACCTGATGCGAGTTATAAAATCCGCTTGGGAAATTATGAGCGACTCTTTGATGCAGCGGCTAAAAGAGTTCGGACATGGGAAAAGGAAAATCTCGGCAAGCCAAAGAAAGCTCCGGAGCCAACGCCAACTTCTGGTGTAAAGAAAGAGGATTAGTCGGCAGTAAGCAGTCGGCAATAAGCAGTAAACTGTAATCAGTAGTGAGCAGAGAACTTTACCCCACCTTGAAAGATGGGGAATGTTGAAATGTCAAGGCCTGAAGGGCCGTCACCAATTGGCATTGGGTGTAGCCCAATGCACACAAACTGGAAATGAAGAGTGAAGAGTTAATCTTACGTTTTGCTCTTTGCTGGTTGTTGGAGAAAACTCCAAAAACAATTTCTATCCAACAAAATTCCTTTCCAGGTGCCGAAATAGAATGAGCGAAATCATCCTTTAGTATGATCCATGATTTGCCGTTGAAAAAAGTCTTTTATTAGCTTTATATGATTAAGAATTTGAATGCATGGCTTCAGTATTAAAAAAGAATGATCCATACCTGCATCCCGATATTCTTTAGCTTTAGATTTAATTTAGAATCATGGAAAATCAACTGTTGAATCATTTCCAGGGAAAACGGGCTTCCGTAGCTGAGCGTATTGCTACCGGCAAAGCGCTTCGTAAAAAATTTCCGCATAAGAAAATGGGCGATTATAAGCCAGCTGCTCAGCGTGAAGACCCGGTTGCTATTTTAGAAAAACAAGGCAAAACCCGGTTGACTGAATTGGTTCCTATCCGGTATGCCCGGATGCTTACGTCTCCATTTGCTTTCCTTCGAGGCGCTGCGGCTATTATGTCCAAAGATCTTGCGGCAGGTGGAGCTTCATCACGCTTGTTTGTTCAGGCTTGTGGGGATATGCACATGGCTAATTTTGGAGTCTTCGCTTCTGCAGAGCGCAACCTGATTTTTGGTATTAATGACTTTGATGAAACACTTCCGGGACCATGGGAATGGGACATGAAACGTTTGGTAGCGAGCCTGGTTGTTGGTGGGAAATTTTTAGAAGGTGATAAAAAAGTGTGTGAGGAAGCTGTAAGATCAGCCTTTAAATATTACAAAAGAGCGATGAAGTCCTATGCCCAAAAAGGTAGGATGGAATTGTGGTATACGACGATTAAAGAAGAAGATATTCTTTCCAGGCTACCCAAAGAGGCGCGAAAAGGAATGAAATCCATCACCGACAAAGCAAGAAAAGGTACGCACCTGCAAGTATTAAGTAAACTCACCGACCTTGTAGATGAGAAATATCGATTGAGAGATGATGCTCCATTTATTGTTCACGAAACACATACCAAAAATGGACGAACGATCAACGAGGCCCTGGGTATGTTTTTAGAATCCTATTTCGCTTCGCTTGGAGATGATAGAAAAGATTTATTGAGGCATTACCGCATAGTGGATGTTGCGAGGAAAGTCGTGGGTGTAGGAAGTGTCGGAACCCGTTGCTGGATTATTTTTCTGACCGGCAGTGAAAATGATGATCCGTTATTTCTTCAACTCAAAGAAGCTCAAACCTCAGTATTAGATCCTTACACTTCGAAGTCGGCCTATAAAAACCATGGGCAACGAGTAGTAGCGGGCCAGCGACTCATCCAGGGTGCGCCGGATATTTTCCTGGGTTGGGGCGAATTAGATGGCATCCATTTTTATGTGCGTCAATTACGGGATATGAAAGGTGGCGTTGAATTTGTTCCAGGAACAACGAAAGTGAAAAATCTCCCTGTTTATGCCGCCCTGTGTGCCTGGGCTATGGCACTCGCGCATGCTAAATCAGGAGATGCTGCTGCCATTTCAGGTTATATCGGGAAGGGAAAAGAACTGGAAGATGCCTTTGTCCGATTTGCATTTGCGTATGCTGATCAAACTGAAAAAGATCACCAGGCTCTTGCTGATGCTGCAAAGAAGGGAAGGATCAAAGTAGCGGAGAAAGCGGAGTGACCCGGTAATTAGTAATCGGTAATCAGTAAGCAGTAATCTGTATTCGGTAATCGGTAATCGGGAGTTCTCAACATCTATTTTGTCAGTTCCCTCTATTCAGGAAACATGGTTTTTAGTTTTTGTAAATCCGGAATTTGACTCCGGAATTGCATATTTTTGCAAATCCGGATTCCGACTCCGGAATTGCATATTTTTGCAAATCTGGAATTGAACGATAAATGACCTAATGAAAACCATTCCCAGGCAAATTGAAAATGATGCACTGGAAACTGCCCGGCAGTTCAGGGCGGTTTGCATTGTTGGTCCCCGGCAAAGTGGAAAGACGACCTTAAGTAAAATGGTGTTCGGACAAAAGCCCTATGTCAACCTGGAAAATCCCGGAACACAAGCTGCCGCCCTTGAGGATACTGAATCCTTTCTAAATCAATATCCGAAAGGAGCCATTTTGGATGAAGTGCAACGTGTACCGGATATTTTCAGATATCTGCAGGGAATGCTGGACAAGAGCCAGCAACGTGGACAATTTATCCTTACGGGTTCAAACAATTTTTTGTTGCAGGAGCAAATCTCGCAATCGCTGGCAGGTCGTGTCGGCTACCTGGAACTTCTTCCGTTGTCCTATGCAGAGCTCAGTGATGCCCACCTGGCAGCTGATCAGCCTAATAAACATATTCTGACGGGCGGTTACCCAGAACTTTGGGATCAAAACATTCGGCCTGATAAATGGATGTCCAGTTATCTTCAAACCTATGTACAACGTGATGTGCGGTTGATTCGCAACATCACCAACCTGGCTGCATTCAACCGCTTCATTTATTTATGTGCAGGATATGCAGGTCAGATACTCAATAAAGATGCACTAGGAAGAAATGTAGGAGTAGATGCTAAAACCATCCAGTCATGGCTACAGGTTTTGGAGAGCAGTTATATTATTTATCAACTTCAACCCCATTATCAAAACCTGAATAAACGTATCATCAAATCACCAAAACTTTACTTTTACGATACAGGTTTGCTTTGTTATTTGTTAGGCATTCATTCGGAAGCATCGTTAATGAAACACCCAGCGTATGGTGCACTCTTTGAAAATTGGACCATGACTGAAATACGAAAAAATCGTTACAATCAGGGCTTATCCGGAGGCATGTATTACTTCCGTGATAGTGCCGGAAATGAAGTTGATTTGATATTGGAAAAACAGGATGAAATCTTAGCTATCGAAATCAAATCTTCCAAAAAAATTAATAGTGAAATGCTGAGTGGTATTCGTTATTGGCAACGATACAAACCAAATGATCATGGGATCCTTTTGTTTGGTGGATCAACTGGCAAAGAGATGAATGATCAGGTCAATGCGTTAAGCTGGAAAGAGGTGGCTTATGTCTGAAACCGGGCGCCTGTTGAAATAGCGAAACAGGAGTATTTCATTATAATTTTTCCAGCAGTTTTGTTTTTTTAGTATTATACTCTTCCTGCGTAAGTATTTTTTCATCGAGCAATCCTTTCAGTTGCCGTAAATCATTAATTGCTTTTTCTTTATCGGCCTCGGCATTCGAGAGGGTATTCATGCTCGATTGAAGTTTTGCATTTTCAGTTTTCAAAACTTTGATAGTATCCGATAATGATGCTGACACTGCAGCTAACCCAGCCAATGTAGAATCACGATGCATATTGACAGAATCAATAAGCATAGAAGTTTTAGCAGGATCGAATTTATACTTCAATACTTTGTCACTAATAGTTTTATATACACCCAAATATTTCAACCGTTCTTCCGATACGGAATCCAGTTTCATGTTGAGTGCGTGACCGGACTTCGTCACTGAATCCAGTTGATGCGTCAATATGACTGTCACTTTTGTAAGTGAATCAATTTGTAAATCCTTCGGGTCCACTTTCCCTTTTTTCTGGCTGAAAGCGGGAACTGATATCAGCAGGATCAGGAATAAAATGAAGTTTTTCATAATCTGAGTTTTGTTCTCTGCCGGCAAAGCTAATGATTACCTGACTATAAGCGGAGGGAGGATGTTTTGGGAGATTAGATATACTCCTTTATCTTAGCAGCATCACAGTAATAGCATCAGTTACTTTCAATAACGACATCATCAAATCTTCTGCAAAATGAAAAAGATTGCATTTATCCTGTTTGGTTGTTTCATCATGACTTTTTCGATCCGTGCTCAATCGAGTTGGTATCAATCCTATGGTGGGGAAATGCTGTTCTCCTTTGCTGATATCCAGGATCAGGGCCGGACCGAGAGCTCACTGATGCGTTGGGCGCCTGTACTCAATATGTATACGTATGCTAACAAAGATCTGAGCCAGCATTTGGGTTTTTATGCCGGGCTTTCACTGCTTAACGTCGGGTATATTTACGATGGGTACAATAATCCAAATAGTGAGGGTACCCTTAAGAAAAAATTCAGAACCTATAATCTGGCTGTGCCAGTAGGTTTTAAGATCGGTAACCTGTCGAAGTTTTTTATTTTCGGCGGATATAGTGTTGAGTTCCCTTTTGCCTATAAGGAAAAGACCTTTGATGGAGGCGATAAAGTTGGCAAGATCACAGGCTGGTTCAGCAGTCGTTATGAACCCATACAGCATGGATTTCATGTGGGTGTTCAGTTGCCTGAAGGACTCACTGTCAATTTCAAATATTACCTGAGCGAATTTCACAACCAGGATTTCACTGAGAGCAATGGCATCAAACCGTATGAAGGCCTGGAATCCCATATCTTTTATTTTTCCCTGAGCTATAAGATGCTGAGCAGGTGGGAATGAGAAGTTTTTTAAAGGTGGGTAATGCAAATTGACTGACGAGTGAGCGTCATTGGTCGGAATTATGACATTGTTTGGATGGGAATGGCGATTTTGCCGCCCTTTGGCTCATTTATCTTATTTTTGATGCCCGTTTGCAGCGAGATTGTGGAAAAGTAATTGTAGCCGGGCTCATCCTTCAACAACTTTTATTTTCAATTTCATAAAAATCAAAAAAATGAATAAACTATTTCTAATGGTGGTCATGCTGGTTTCCTTGATCGCCTGTTCACCTTCCACCAAGCTGGTCAAATCATGGAATAAACCAGGTGTCAGTATCACTAAAGGAGGACCCAATAAAGTACTCGTCATCGGCATGGTCCAGGATGATGCCGGCCGTCGTGTTGTCGAAGATCAATTAGCAAAAAAAATGGTGAATGGTGTTGCCTCTTACACACTTATTCCATCCAGTAAAATACAGGCTACCACCAATGCTGACCTGACTAAAATATTACATGATGGAAAATATACCCATGTAGTCATGATGGTATTAGCGGATGTTCAGGATGAAACGTATTATGTACCCGGTACTACATCGATGAGTTATTATGGAGGCTATTACGGATACTATGGTTATGGAGCTTCTGTTTATTCCACACCAGGTTATTATACAACAGACAAAATCTATTCTGTTGAAACTACGGTTTACACCGTTAATCCTGATGAATTAGTCTGGACCGGTACTACGCAAACTATCAATCCTGCCAACCTCGCGCGCACTATTGATGATGTTGCTGAAGTGGTCGGCTACGAAATGAAGAAAACAGGATTTTTGAAAACGAAATAAAAAGTAAGGAGCATCCTGCTTTAAGTTTAAAAAATAGGAACGGCCATTCGAGAGGATGGCCGTTTTTTTTAGGCCGGCAAAAAAAATCAACCCCCCCGACCCCCTTCGAAGGGGGAGGAAAGATTTTCGGAAAGCAAATGATTGTAGGTGTTTAAGAAATGCACTAGTTCTTGTCAAATGAATCAGAAGTTTCGTGAATTACTTTCCGAAAGCATTTGAACTGCACAAACATCCTCCCCCTTCGAAGGGGGTCGGGGGGTTGTGCGGATTAACCGTATTTTTATAAAAAAAACAATGGGAAGATTTAATATCAAAGCCGTTTTCACATTAATGATTTTATGTTTTGCATGCATAATCCTCAGTAGTCAGCCCAATTCAATCTACACCGGCATTCGGAATACGAATATGCAGATCAAGGCCTCACTCAATAATTCACCTTTGGCCTGGGCATCAGAAAAAGTAACCATTACCCTCAATAAACAAACCGGCGAATTTGTAGCCAAGCTCCTGATAGATGATCTTCAATTCGCCACACCCAATGCGAATTTCAACGGTAATACCGGAGAAAACAAAGGTAAATATGTCACCCTGACTTGCACGCTTCCGGTAGATGATGTATTGCACAATGCCAATAATGCCATAGACAGAAAGGTAGAGATGACGACCAACTTTAATGATATTGATTACCAGTCACCTTTCACGTTTACCATTCTTACTTTACAGACCGGCGGATTTTCCGTGATGGCCAATGGCACCATTTCGCATACTGCACTGGGTATTGCTAATCTTGCCCAACTGGATGATGATCTTGTCGTCATATTAAGTTTCACGGGATATTAATCGTCATTCCTTCTGCCCCTAAATCCCCTGATGGTTCGACCTGCTAAACTCATCCTCGTGCTACAGCTCACCAACCGAGGGGACTTCCTTTAGCTTTTCACTTTAAAATTCCTTACCCCTTACTCCTTACCCCATACTCCTTACTCCCGATTCCTTACATCAAAAATCCGACGAGCACTTTAAGTAATTCTGAGATTGGCATCATGAGGGCAACCAGTGGTAGTAACGGGAAAATGGAAACGATCACCGTGGCCAACATGATTTTAAAATCGAATGGAAATGGATGCATATTCTCAATGGAATCATAAACTGGTGTAAAGTCACACATCGAAGAGATGTCAGGATTGCCAATTAAAAGTTCATCGGTAGATGCTGACTTGAACCATTTTGTTGTGAACTCCAGGTGATGTTTTTGAATCAATGCGCTGTATTCAAAAATCCCCCTGATACGAGTTATTCGCAAGACTTTGAAAAAAATAAGGAGGGGTAAAATATTAATCAGGATACAAATAAATACAAACACACCAATCAGTGGATAATAAGCTGACAAAAGTTCATGAAAAAAAATCATCCTCCCGGCTATGATTCCTGAAATCACAATCCCGAAAGTCACAGTCACCATACTAAAAGGTGCAGGAGGTTCTCCGAGAAAACCAATACCACCGGCTTTGTCAGGATGGGTGGGGGTAAGATTGAGTGGCGTTTTAGAAATCAATTGTAGTAACCTAAACCAAACGATCCAGCGCCACAACCATCGAAGGATTATAAACTGAAACAACGGTACACTGACAGTGAGAAGCCAGACTGCCGCTTGTGAGATTTTTTGATCAGCATTGATTTCCGGAAATTGCCATGAAGAAACCGTGACTTCATGGGTGACCCAGCGAAAGGCAATATTGCCGATAATCAAAAGAAGAATGATCGCTTCTGCCCACAGGGATTCTACCATGCGATCTGCTTTAACTTTAGCCAGTTCAAAATCATTTTTCCCTTCTTCGTGAATGAGTCCTGCAGTATTAAATTGATTGACGATAAGTTTTACCCGTTCATCGACTATGATTTCAGCCATGAGGAGCATCGGAATCGCCAGGAGAAAACGAATGTGAACAGGGAAATCATACACAAAAGGAATTTGCACGCGATCCGTCCAAAATAAACCGGAGATCAGCGTCATGATCAACAACGGTAACCATGTAATAGCAACAAAAAAAATGATTTTTCGCGGAGTGTTGCTGGGATCTGCTGGCCTGACGATTCGCAGAAATATCAAACCCCGTTCCATGAGGCCGCCCTTGATGATGGAAAAATTTTCGTCTGAAATGGAATGGCTCATAGCATTGAATTAAGATGTCAGCGGGTTCAATTGGATAAAGATAACAAGATGGACTAGTTCAACTGACTTCGAGGCAAACTGGATGAGGCTCCTAAACCAGTGGAATGATGCAATTCACGGGGTAGACTGACAGAGATCATGCTCCCTGCGAAGCATTGAACCTACATTTATTCCTTAATGGGAAACTATACGTCATAAAAGATGTTCTACAGGCTTGCCTTACAAGGGGTTACCTTTAATCATTCTATTATTCTTAAAACTCTAACAATGAAAACAAGAATCACATTTTTTATGCTGTTGGCCATGCTGGCCATCACGACGACCACTTTTGCCCAGGCTATCCTGAAAGAAGATATGGATTACATCCAGCGCGAATGGGGACTGAAAAAACAAGATTTGGTCAAAACCTACATGAAACTCCAGGAACCACAGGCCACTGCTTTTTGGAAAGTATATGATGCTTACGAAGTCGAACGCAAAGCATTAGGCATGACAAGAATGCAATTACTCAATGATTATGCCATGCATGTTCAATCGTTGACCGCAGAGAAAGCAGATGCAATTGCTAAGGCAACGTTGAAAAATAACGAGGCTTATCAAAAGTTGTATACTAAATATTATGGCAAAGCCAAAAAAGCAGTAGGGGCAATCGATGCTGCTAAATTTATGCAAGCTGAAATTGCATTACAGACAGCCATTAATGGCGAAACACAAGAAGCTATTCCTTTCATCGGGGAGATGGATAAGATGAAGAAGGATTAATAAAAAACCAGCAGGTGATAATTAATTAGTAAACAGAAATAATAAAAAAATTACGGCCATCCTTTGGGTGGCCGTAATTTTTTTTAGTCAATCTGGCAGGAAAGAAAATTTATTCAAACCACCAGCGAAGTGGTGAAATAAGTTTTATGGAAGGATTATCTTATAGTCGATCAGTGCTTTTCTTAACTGCACTGCCCAATGCTTTGCCCCAGTGGCTACATCCGATGGATCCACGACTTCCGATTGTCCGGACCAAACTAAAGAAGAATCATTTACGCGGTAAAAATTGGATTCAAGGTAAAGTGTAGTTTGATTTTCATAATATCCTGGTTCGGTAACTGTGGTTTGAACAGTTTCGTAATAGGTGTAATAATTATTGTAATATGGATCATAACGATCATTGTATCCATCATAGTGATAATTGTATACAGGTTCAACATATACAGTGGTTGGTGTTGATGAGGAATGAGTTGTAGTGTGCCCCTCGACATATACTTGCTCCTCCACTTTATCCAGCAAGCTGAGGACCAATAGGCCATCAATATGATTTTCCATTAATTTTTGAGCTATTTCCTCTTGCGAGATCATGGGTTGTTTTCCGTTGATGGCATTTTGAGAATTTGGAAAAACACTTAAAGCGGATACGGCATTGATCCCATGTTTTTTTAATTCAGTGGTCATGGCGCCTTCTACTGCCGCCCTGTTGGACGTTTGAGAAGCTATGGCAAAGACGAGCACTTTCTTGTATGGCTGGGCCGTGTAGGTTTCATTGGTCCATGAAGAAGTCAGCAATGCTGTACTGCAGGATGTCAACAATGTAGCTACGAATAGGATGGAATAATATTTTATGTGATGTTTCATGATCCGGATATCGTTCTGATGATTGAAAGTTGTTTAATGAGGACAATAAAGTTAATTAATAAATGAACTATTGATCAACCTTACTTTGCCAAATGGGTTGAATAAAGTATATAGTTGAAGACTGGAAGGCACACCAGTACTCAGCTGCACCAGGTAAACAGGTTATATTTACAAAATATAGGTTAGCAGGGCAAATGATGCAAAATCCATGACCCAAAAAAGATCTGTAAAAAGGACCATCCTCGGCATTTCGATTATTGTATTGATCACGATAGTCACCTGCACTATTTTTATTTATATCAATCTCAATAGGCTACTGACCAATGCCCTTCACAATGGATTCAATGACAACCTGATCTCCAATGTGTATGAATTAAAATTTGAGGACCTCGAGGCCAATATTTTGACGGGAAGTGTCAGGGTGTTGAATGTTAAAATGTATCCGCGGGATAATCCTGTACACACTTATCCCTATATCAACAGTTCACTCCGGCTCGAAGCGCGGAAAATGATCTTAAAAAATGTTGATCTCATCCTGCTTTTACGATCAAACAAACTCTATCTCGAGAAAATTGAATTAGTGGAACCAGGTATTGATTTTACGATTGCCGATGTTAACCCGATTTTTTTCCCTTTTAAAGAAAAGGAAGCTGCACAACAGGAAAAAACGGATAAGAAATCTATTGAATCCTATTCACTCAAGGAATTCAGTATGAAAGATGCTTCTTTCCATGTCATTAATTTGGCAAAAGTGCGGGAGTTCAATATTCAAAGAATCAATCTTACTGTCAAAGATATCCTGATTGATCAGCAACCCGGGAGGGATAAAATATCCTATGCACATTTTGATTTCTCTATTGGGGAATTGACAGGAAGATTAGAGAATAAAGAGTTGCGCTATATCAATTTTAAAGATTTTAAGGTCAATATTGATTCCCTTTATCTCGAAGAAACCCAGGATACGATACTCTATCATTTTGCTGATGTCAAGACAGGAATTGATAATCTCGATATTCAGACTGCTGACAGCACGTATCATATCACCATGGAATCTTTCAACGTGCGATATGACAAGAAATCAGTTGAATTGTGTAATCTCTCCTTTAAACCCAACATCAGTGACGCCGCTTTACAAAAGAAGTATCCTTACCGGAAAGAAAATTTTGCAGGTACAATAGGCAATATCCAAATTTCAGGCGTGAATTTTGATTCGCTGATCTATAAACGTAAAATAGTGATTGATGAAATTCTTCTGGATGATGTGTCTGCTTCTATTTATAAAGATCTGACGAAACCTTTTCCGCCTGATCATCGTCCCGAATACCTCGGTCAGCAAATAAAAGCTATCGCCTGGCCAGTGATCATTCACCAAATCAAAGCTACTCATGTCAACCTTGTGAATACGGAAGTGAAACCTGATGGCGGAATCGGCAAAGCAAACATCAGGCGCGCTTCATTGACTATTGAGCACATTACCAATCTTCCCACTGTTGAGAATTTAACTGTAAGTGCTGATGCCTATGTTGAAAATAAAGCGCATGCGTATCTGCGTTTGGGATTCGATTATAACAAACCGCAATTCAGCATCGATGGCAAAGTCGAGAAGTTTGATTTAACTGATTTGAATGCTCTTACTAATTCCTACGCTCCTGTTCGGATTAAAGAGGGAATTGCAGATGGCATTACCTTTTCGGGAATGGTATTCAAAACTGGTTCAACCGGCACCATGAAATTTTTATACCACGACCTGGTGATTGATATGGAGCTGGAGGACAAAGCGGAATGGAAGAGCCTTGTATTAGGTTTGGTAGCGAATACTTATATAAGTTCTTCCAATCCATCTTCTGCTAATCTTCCGGAACGTGTAGTTCACTTTGAAGTAGAGAGGGACATGAGAAAAGGATACCTGAGCATGACGATCAAATCTATTTTGGATGGCGTAAAAGAAACTTTTATCATGTCGAAGGAAAATAAAAAAGCGTATCGCGAGGCAAAAGAAAATTTTAAAGAGAAAGCCAAAGAAGAGAAGAAGATTAATTAAGTAAACAGTAATCAGTAATCGGTAAACAGTAATCAGTAAACAGTAATCAGTAATCAGTAAGCAGTAATCAGTAAACAGTAGGCAGCAGGAATTATGAAACGTTTTCCAATCAGGAGAATAGTCTTATCATTGTTGTTCAACTATGCCCCTTTTTTATGAAGAAAATATTATTATTTCTGCTGGTTTCCTCGTACATGTTAAGTTGCACCCCAACTGACGCTAAAAAAGAAAACACTCCTGGATCAACTGCTACTACTGGCGATCTGGACAGAACCGTTCTCCCCATCAAAGAACCTGCCGTGCAGTCCATCAGTGAGTTGGACGCACGGGATGCAAAAGCACCTACTCGATTTGAAGTAAAAGCCCCTGCACATGCACCCAATGTGGTCATTGTGTTACTGGATGACATCGGTTTTGGAGCATCCAGTGCATTTGGAGGCCCGATCCATATGCCCACGCTCGATAAGATGGCAGCAGAAGGTATTCGTTACAACCGTTTCCACACAACAGCACTCTGTTCACCTACGCGAGTAGCTTTACTCACAGGACGTAATCATCACATCAACAATGCAGGAGCCATCATGGAACTCGCAACGGGTTTTCCTGGCAACACAGGAGTACGTCCATTAAGTGTCACTCCGCTTGCCGAAATACTTCGTCAGAATGGTTTCAGCACTGCTGCTTTCGGCAAGTATCACGAAACAGCGCCATGGGAAGTTTCAGTCTCCGGTCCATATGACAGATGGCCGACCCATTCCGGTTTTGATAAATTTTATGGTTTCATCGGCGGTGAAACCAATCAATGGGCGCCTTCCATTTTTGATGGTACCACTAAGATTGAAACTCCACATATACCAGGTTATCATTTTACAACTGATATGACTAACCAGGCCATCAATTGGATCCAGGCACAGCAATCGCTCACACCAGACAAACCATTCTATGTTTACTATGCTCCTGGTGCATTGCATGCTCCTCATCATGTAGCGAAAGAATGGAGTGATAAATACAAAGGCAAATTCGACGGCGGTTGGGATAAATTAAGAGATGAAACATTTGCGCGTCAAAAACAAATGGGCATCATTCCTGAAAATACACAACTCACGCCGAGGCCAAAGGAAATTCCGGCATGGGATGATATGACCGCGGATCAGAAACGACTTTTTGAACGACAGATGGAGGTGTATGCAGGATTTGGTGAACAAACAGATTATGAAGTTGGCAGATTGGTGCAGGCCTTGACTGACATGGGTGAAATGGACAATACACTTTTCATTTACATCGTCGGTGATAATGGTGCCAGTGCCGAGGGTGGTCCCGAAGGAAGTTATAATGAGATGATGGCCCTGAATGGAATTCCCGGGAAAGCTTCCCAGATGATGGATCACATTGATGATTGGGGAAGTCCAAATACATTCCCGCATTATTCGATTGGTTGGGCGCATGCATTGGACTGTCCATTTCAGTGGACGAAACAGGTTGCATCTCACTTCGGCGGAACACGCAATGGCATGGTGATGCGATGGCCGGAAAAAATAAAAGCGAAAGGAGAGATACGGTCACAATTTGGTCATGTTGTTGATATTGCTCCAACTATACTTGAAGCTACCGGATTGCCAGAACCCAAGATGGTGAATGGCATCGAGCAATACCCGATGGATGGTGTCTCCATGGCGTATACGTGGGATGATGCAAAAGCACAAGACCGACATACCACGCAGTATTTTGAAATGTTTGGTAACCGTGGAATTTACCATGATGGATGGGTGGCCTGTACTCGGCATTCTATTCCTTGGGTCTTAGCCACACTACCGCCTTTGAAAGATGATGTATGGGAATTGTACAACATCAATGAAGATTTCAGTGAAAACAATAATCTCGCGGATAAAAACCCGGAGAAGCTGAAAGAAATGCAGGACCTTTTTAATAAGGAAGCTATCAAAAATCATGTGTTCCCGATTGATGATCGTCGGTCTGAACGATTTGATGCCGGCATAGCAGGAAGACCTGATTTGATGGGAGATCGAACTTCACTCACCGTTTACCCGGGCATGATAGGTTTGATGGAAAATGTTTTTATCAATAATAAAGGACGATCGTTTACCATGACAGCCTATGTGGATTTACCTAATGATAAGGCGAATGGTGTCATTATTGCCCAAGCAGGTCGTTTCGGTGGATGGTCCCTTTACATGAAAGATGGAAAGGTGCATCATGAATACAATTTCTTTGGACTTGAACGCACCAACATTGCTGCCATGAAAGCACTTGCTGCCGGAAAGCATACTGTCAAATATGAATTTGTGTATGACGGAGGCAAACCGGGTTCAGGTGGTCAGTCCATTTTGTATGTCGATGATCAGAAAGTAGCGGAAGGACGCATTCCAAAAACACAACCGTTTGCTTATTCAGCAGATGAAGGTGTTGATGTCGGGATGGACAATGAAACTAATGTATCCAATGACTACAAGGAAGGGAATAATGCATTCACCGGGACTATTTTTAAAATTGTAATTGATGTTAAACCAGCTGAACTGAATGAGAAAGATAAAGAGGAAGCGAACAGGATGAAGGAAGAAGCGGAGAAAGCGGAGGATTAATCAGTAATCAGTAATCGGTAAACAGTATTCAGTAAACAGTAAGCAGTCGGTTATGTAATCATGTAAAAAAATAAGGTAGGGGCTCAATATCTTGAGCCCCTACTTTATTTTTTACATTGCCCATTGCTAATGGCTATGCCCTAAGGATCATCTTATAAAATGATTATTATCATTAAGTTTTAGCTTAAGATTAAATATTTTTAGTTTTCAAATTGCTATTTTTGAAACAGGGGGCATGAAGATTTTGTCATTGGGTTATTAAATTGAATGAAATGAGACACCTAAGATTTTATATTTCGATTTACAAAAATGCAATGATTGCATTTTTACTTTTTACGTTGATTGGTGAAGCCACTGCACAACAATTCAATTCAGACAACTGGCTATCCAAACCCGTCGGGGTCATGACCGTCATTCCGACTTTTGGAGAACGCAGTTCCATGCTGATGAACACGTTTGCGCTGATTCCCAGGTGGGAATTTACTATTGCAGCTTATTTGTACAATGATGATAAAGACAAGGGTACGGATGATGGATATTCCACTTCGTTGTACGCCAAGTATATGATCTATGAAAACAAGGTGCAGACCGGTGGTTTTGCTATAAAAGCTGGTACAGGAATGTTTCCCGGAACTCTTAATCCGGAAATCAGAGAAAAAGACGCCTTAAAAACTTTCTGGGTCAATACACCCGTCACTATCCCGCTCTTCGATAATAAAGTTTCGTGGGATCTCATGCCCGGTGCGAGCGTAACGAGAAACATCCAGCAAGACAGTATCAACGGCTGGGCATTCACATACTCCACCCGGGTCGCCTATAATCCATGGGGACCAAAATTTTCATTCGTAGGTGAAGTATTTGGTTCAGAAGGGAAGACGGGGGCCATTCCGGAATTCAAAACCGGGGTCAGGTATGATGCCAACAAGTACGCCACTTTTGCTTTGACGTATGGCCAGGAGTTCGGCGGAAACCTGGGAGCAGGTTTTGAATTTGGTGTTATGTTGTTCACACCGCCTTTTGCCTCATTAGGTGGAGTTCGAATAGGCCCCACCAGACCAAAAGATAATTCAGTGCAGCAAAAGCCTTAGAAAAGAAAAGTCTTCGGGACCTTCCGTGGGTGTAACCCACGGATAGAGATTTGCAACCCCTTCGGGGTTGGAATGATGTTAAAACATCATTCTTTTTTCCTTTTTTCCAACTGCGGACTGCCAACTGCGGACTGCCTACTGCGGACTACTTACTGCGGACTGCCTACTGCCGGCTGGTTTCTGCGGACTGCTAACTCAACAAACTACGTGATCATAATCAGGTTATCCTCTAACCTGAATCATGGTCCGTCAAATGCGCAATGTTGACTTTTGGTGATGAATGGGAATAAGCATTCACCTGCTTTTGCTTTACGATATTCTTATCACAAATCTTTCCAAATAACAAATAAATGCTTACTGAATAAGCCAGCTTTTTTTCAATCATCGGCAGTGTCGAAATGTTTTGGGTGATAAATCGTGTAATGTCATTTTAAGAAAATTCAAATTTCATTATAAATACTTAAAAATAAAATCATGAACTCAATGATAAACAGGTCATTTTTCTTTTTCAGTTTTATGATGCTCTTTACAGTTTCATCCTGTGCTCAAGATTCTACTGTTGTTCAAAATAAATGGACATTCCTGGTAGAGCCTTATATTATGTTGCCATCTTTAAATGGGGTGGCAGGATTGGGTACTTTGCCGGATGCCAACGTGGATGCCAGTGCAAGTGATATTTTCAATCACCTTCAATTCGGAGCCATGTTATTTGTCGAAGCTCATCATGGCAAATGGTCGATAGGTTCTGACATCCTTTATATGCATCTCAACCAGGATGTCACGCCAGATAACACGCTGATCAATTCCGGTACTGTAGATATGAAACAATTGGGATGGGAAATCTCAGGCCTTTACGCTTTTCTCCCGTGGCTGGATGCAGGAGCAGGAGCAAGATTGAACAACATTGAAGGTGCAGCAGATCTTAATGTGAATACATTTCCTCCCGGAACAACAGTGCAGATGAGTAAGGATCTCACTGAAACCTGGGTGGATCCAATCATTATTGTACGATTAAAAAATTCGGAGAGTTCTAAACTTATAACTCAACTGCGCGCTGATGTCGGGGGCTTTGGAATAGGTTCAACTCTTGCATGGCAAGTGCAGGCTAATGTTGGCTACCGGTTTTCTAAATTATTTACCACCACTATGGGTTATCGATACTTGTCGGTGGATTATGAAAATGGATCCGGAGAAGAGCGATTCCTGTATGATATAGATTCGTTCGGGCCTGTGGTCCGTTTTGGATTCAATTTATGATGTTAAGGCTGCGCCATTTAAAGTAATAAATTCTATGGGGGTTCAACAATTGAGCCCCTATTTTATTTATAACATAGCCCTCCTCGCTATTCAGGAATTTCATTGTTCAATAATGACGCAAAAAAGAGTATCAAAAAGAAAGCTATACCGGGTATTGGCTATAGGAATGATCCTTTTGTTGGTCAGCGTTGTCCTTGCCTTTTGGGGTGTTAAAAGTGTTTTGACCAGTACGTTTAATAATGGGTTTAAAAACACCCTCGCCGCAGAGGTGTATGAATTAAAATTTAAAAAATTAGAGGTTAATTATTTTACAGGAAGGATCGACATCCTGGACGTGGAAATGTATCCCCGTGAAACGCAACTTCATCATTACGCTTACATCAATAGTTCATTTCGATTTGTGGCCCGCAAAATAGTGTTGCAAAATGTCGGCATCGTTAAATTGTTATTTGCAAAAAAACTGGACCTGGATAAAATTGAGATTGTTGAACCGGATATTAATTTTACGATTGCCGATGTCAATCTTTTATTTTTTCCTTTTAGAGCAATCATACTGAACCGGGAAGAGAAGGACATCAAGCTGGCAATAGATACTTATGTGATCAAGGACTTAAGCATGATAGATGCCCACTTTCATGTTGTCAATGTTGCCAAGCTTAGGGAGTATGATATTCAGAAAGTTAATATTGCTGTGAAAGAGATGACGATTGACCGCGAAGAGGGAAGAGATAAAATAGCCTACCAGCATTTTGATTTCTCACTCGGAGAATTTGCAGGACAATTAAAGGATAAAGATTTGCGAGACATCCATTTTCAAGATTTTAAGGCCAGGATGGATTCCCTTCAACTGGATGAAACTTCAGATACCCTGATCTATCATTTTAGCAATGCGAATACAAGCATGCAAAACCTGGATATTGAAACGGCAGACAGCCTATATCATATCACGTTGGAATCCTTTCATCTCCACTATAGAGATAAAACCGGTGACTTTACTAAATTTTCCTTTAAACCTAATATCAGTGATCAGGCGATGGCCAGGCGATATGATTACCGGAAGGAAGTTTTTAGGGCTAAGGCTAACTCGTTCCATCTTACAGACATGAATTTCGATTCACTGATCTATGCTCAAAAGCTCGAGGTAAAGGAAGTTCTCCTGGATAGTGTGTCCGGTTCCATTTATAAGGATCTGACCAAACCTTTTCCACCGCATCATCGACCAAAGTACCTCGCACAACAAGTTCTGGGATATTCCATACCGGTCTCTATTCAACACATCAAAGTAAACAATGCTAACCTCGTCAATACGGAAGTTAAACCGGATGGAAGCATTGGGAAAGCAAACATTAAACGCGGGACGCTCGATATTGAAAATGTCACCAATCTTCCCACTACAGAAAAACTGAACATTCGTGCCGATGCTTTTTTAGAAAATACGGCACACGTTTATTTGAAATTAGAATTCAATTATGATAAATCACAATACAGTCTTGATGGTAAAATTGAGCCATTTGAAATACCCAGCCTTAATCCATTTATCAATTCCTATGCGCCTATACGCGTAACAAAAGGAATGGTGGATGGTATTACTTTTTCAGGCATGGTGTATAACACCTATTCCAGCGGCACTATGAAATGTTTATACCATGACCTGTCGTTTGATATGGCCATGAAGGATAATGCGAATTTGAAAACCATTATAAAAGGAATTGTTGCAAAGACTGTCATCAATAGTTCCAATCCACCTTCTCCTAATCAGCCACCGCGTGTAGTTCTGTTTCATTTTGACAGAGACATGAGAACAGGGTTTATATTGATGATAGTGAGGTCGGTATTTGATGGAGTGCAGGAAACCCTGGTCATGTCGAAGGAGAATAAGAAATTATACCAGGATAAGAAAGCTGAATTTAAAAAGAAAGAGAAGGAGTGAGCAGGCAGTAATCGGTAATCGGTAATTAGTAATCGGTTGAGAGTTTCAGTGATACGTACTGCCTAGTAGAATTAAAAATTCTACCTTAGCTAACAGCTATGCATCGTATACTCAATATCGTGATTCTCGTGGTGGTCTTTATCACCTTTATCAATGCACTTGTGTTTTTTGGCCTGGGTGTTTATTATAGTTTGACAGCGTACATCGATATCGTCAGGGGAGAGGTGGATAGTCATCCTGGTATCGTGATGATTGAATCCCTGGACCGGTTCCTGATCGGTTTTGTTTTTGTTATTTTTTCTGTCGGCCTTTCCCGCCTTTTTCTTTCGGATGCGAAATTCCTGGAGACCTACGAATTGCCCTGGCTGAAGATTACTGAATTTACACAACTCAAATCCTTATTGATCTCTGCTCTTTTGGTTGCCCTGTTTGTGGCCTGGACACCAACGGCCATTAATATTGCGCAGCAAACAGAACTTACCTGGAATGTTTTATTGTTTCCCGCCGCCCTGTTGATGGTGGCTATTGCGGCAAAGTTTGTGAAGGATTCGCATTAAATGATTGAAGATTTAAGATTGGAGATTTAAGATTTAAGATTTAATTGAAGATGGGAGATTTAAGATTGGAAATTGTTGATTTACGATTTACGATTAATCACTACTCACTACTCACAAAAAAACCCATCATCATCCCGAAAGACAATGATGGGCTTTTTATTTTAAAATAAAGCTCCCGGATAGGGAAATATCAAATTTTATTTGATGCGGATATTGACGCTACCGCCGAGATTGAATTGGAAAATAGTACCACCGGCTGAAACGCTGGCTCCTCCGCCACCGCTACCAAAATAATAACCACCTCCAAACCACTGTAATGGTGACATCAATTGTGCATGAAGTCTAAGGCTGATTCGGTCTGAAGGAGCAATGCGCACACCGAGTCGACCGCCCATTGCAAATTTGGTTACATCACTTGAATAGGTAGCGATATTACCACTTGGAGAGATGATACACATCCCCAAATCAAAGGATCCAAATCCACTTACTTTTTCATTCATTGGTGCATACGAAGTACCACCCAGCATGATGTAATTGAAAGTAGCAGCCCCATTAACCCGGTTGTACAGATAATCATCATAATAAGCATCTCCCTTATAATTCTGATAGATCAATTCTACCGCTGTGCGGTTATCAACTCCAAATTCCAAACCACCACCCCAGGAAAAAGCGGATTCAACACGGCCATAGCCATAATAGGTTTGATATTTATCAGCGAACGTGTAACTCTCAAACGTGAGCAACGAAATGGAGCCTTGTTGAGCTTTTGCTGTAATGGCAACAGCAAGAAAAGCTAAAACGATTAATATGTTTTTCATAAAGGATGTGTTTGAATTTTAAACAGCTTAAAGGTAGGCTTAATTCAGTCTATTTATCTAATTGTCCGATAAAGGGAATTTCATCCAGAATAGCGGTACGAATTGCACTATTGAGATAGACCTCCAGCTGAAGCCATTGACTGGCTGCTTTTACACCGGCTGCCTTTTTCATTTTACCATAATAGGTAGACTGGAGTTTATCCGTCTTGCTGGACATCGTCATCATTTCTTTCATGATGTTATCCATCATCGTTTCATCCATCGTGCCATAGTTTTTAGCATACTTTTCAAGTAAGGCGAGCTTGTCTTTTCCCAATGCTTTGCGTTCAACTTCATAAGCATCATAAGTTTTCCAGAAAGCGTCTTTTTGAGAAGCATCTACCTTGACAAAATCCATAACAACAGATTTTTTGTCCTTGCCATAGAGGGCCTGAAATAAATCTACTTCTTCTTTATTGCTTTGGGAAAAACCGACAACAGAAGAGAAGAGGAAAGCGAGAATAAATAAGTTTTTCATAGTTTATGTTTGTGATTGAGTTATTTAAAGAGAAAACCTGTGAACCATTCCGTCCACAGGTTTTAGTATTAATGGATACTTGAATTAACTTTTAAATATCCAGCCGACGTTCACCGTGATATATGATTGAGCCTTGTCGAAATCACCGGAAGCAAATCCATAAAAATATTTGGCTGCAATAGTGAAAGCGGAAGAATATTGATTGTCAATTTCAATACCTATCTGAGGCTGCAATGCAAAATGCCAGGCTTCCTGTTCGATCGTATATAAATTCATATCGGTATTGCGGCGTGTATACATCATACCGGTGCCCAGGCCAACATAGGTATTGATCTTTTGTCCCGGATTCATGTAATAGTCGATATTGGCCAATATCGGTAAGTTATTGCTATAGCGATATTGTTTACCACTCAGGCTGGCGGTTCCTTTGGTGTAGGTATCGTAATCATTCTCCTGGTAAAAAACGTTCCAGCCAAAACTTCCTCCCACACCCACTTTGGTGCTGGTCATTTTCAGAAATTCAACGTTGAAACCTCTCCAGCTGGGTTGAGAAATAAAGTCGCCCAAATCACCGGTGCCAAATCCAACAGCATAGGTCAATGAAGTCCTGCTTTGCTGGGCGGTAGCCATAGTAGCGGTCAACAAGAGTATCGTGCAAACGGAGTATAGTATCTTTTTCATAATGCTTCGTTCTTAATTCGTTTTTAAATAAGGTGACTGATCAAAAGCGTGATCGACACCGGTCAATATCCTGTTGATGTCATATGATCCGGTTAATACGCCGCTAATCGCAGCAACCCAGGATGTTTCTGAAGCATTGATCGGACTGTCGGTATTCGGATCTTCAATCGTCATGACCAGGGTACCTGTCGTAAAGCTGCTGATGGTGACATAAGGAGGATAATACCATCCCCATCCGCCATACCAACCACCGTACCACCAATCATACCAATAGGAATAGAAGTAGGTGGTGGAAGAAATTCCGGCAGGGGTCAGGAGAACATCAGGTGTTGCACTAATATCCACCCGGGTCCAGCCAAGAGCAGTCATATTATCAGCTATGGCCTGAAGAATAGGGGTGGCATATATATCCTTCATATAGATATATGTCGTATCGCCACGGTCAATTTCCACATCGACTACGATCTTGTCCGGCATGGCATAGGTGCCCTTGCTGGCAAAATCATACGTGGGACTGTGATTGGTGTAAACGACATCGTAATCATTGGTGTAATCCGCCCCTCCCGGATAGCATCCTGAAAACAGGAAGCCCGTAAAGGCGATTAAACAGGAAAAGGTCAAAATTCTAAGCATATAGTATGGGTTTTTAAGTCGTAAAGTAGCCCCAAATGTAGGTAAAATAGGATAACCCCCTCGGATAAGCCTTAATGATATTGATCATATTGCATTATGATTCCGGTAGTATTTTGACTACAAAACGTCAACATTAAAATGGGGGTTGTTCGTGTTAAACAGATTGAATTACATTGCAGTATGTCGATATCGAGGATCCGGGTTCTTTTGATCTTGATGATGGGCTCTTTCTTCAGGGCCGATGCCCAGGATTTGAGCCTGTTTTGCAAAGGCTATGACATGCATGCGGAAGTCAGGTGGACCACTTTTGCATCAGCAGATCGCTATCAAATCTGGCGCAAATCGGAAAACGATACTCAGTTTAACCTGCTGACCACCACCACCGCTATTGATTGGATCGACTGGACTGGAAGACCCGATGCCCAGGATCACGTGTATCAATATTTTATCAAAGCGCTTTCCGCGCCAGGTAATGTACTTGCGGTTTCAGATACCCTTGGAGCCATTATTCATCCAATGATCGATGAAGAATTTCTCGACATGACACAGGAATATACGTTGCGCTATTTCTATGATTATGCACATCCGACCAGTGGCATGATCCGTGAACGATTGGGCAGTGGAGATATCGTGACGACCGGAGGATCAGGTTTTGGTGTGATGGCGATAGTTGTGGGTGTGTATCGTGGATGGATCACGCGTGAAGAAGGTGTCAATCGTCTTTTGAAAATCGTGAGTTTTTTACAAATAGCCGATCGCTTTCATGGTGCTTTTCCTCACTGGATGAATGGAAAAAATGGAAGTGTCATTCCATTTAGCAGCAATATTGATAATGGAGGAGATTTGGTGGAGACTGCTTTCCTGATGGAAGGATTGTTAAGTGCACGTGCTTTTTTTGATCAGGATGTGGAGAAAGAAAATGTATTGCGTGATGTCATCACTTCACTTTGGGAAGATGTGGAATGGGATTGGTATTCGCGAAATAATTCCGGAGTGTTGTATTGGCATTGGTCGCCGGATTATGCGTGGCAGATGAATTTCCCTATTCACGGTTATAATGAAGCGTTGATTGTATATTTATTAGCGATCGCTTCACCAACACATCCGGTGAATGCAAGTTATTATCACAGCGGATGGGCATGTTGCGGATATACGAATGGAAATAAATGGTATGGAAAAAAATTATTTGTAGGCCCTAACCTGGGCGGCCCTTTATTTTTTGCGCATTATTCGTTTATGGGATTTGATCCGCGTGGAAAGAAGGATGCGTATTGTAATTATTTTCTTCAAAATCAAAATCACACTTACATCAATCGATCGTGGTGCATAGCTGATCCCTTGCATTTCGAAGGGTATGATGAAAACACATGGGGACTGACCGCTAGTGATGATCCTTTTGGTTATTCTGCACATGCTCCTTTAGCTCCTGCAGACAACGGAACCATCACGCCGGCTGCGGGAATACCATCGATGCCGTACACGCCATATGAGAGCATTGCATTATTGAAAAATCTTTATCAAACGTATGGCAGTGATCTTTGGGGCGAATATGGATTTAAAGATGCCTTCAACCTGTCACAAAACTGGTTTGCTGATTCCTATATCGCGATTGATGAAGGACCGATCATCAATATGATTGAAAATTATCGTTCGGGATTATTATGGAACCTGTTCATGTCCAATCCGGAGATTGACCCTGCATTGGAGGCTATCGGGTTCGTTCCCGATTCAACTGTTGCTACAAAAGATGTAAATACGCTATCCACAACGTGGTTGGTGTATCCAACTGTTAATGATGGTCATTTTTCTGTCGCGCTTCCGGGATCGATGATTCTTCATCAATATGAAATTTCTTTAGTCAACGTGATGGGTCAAACAGTTTATACTGCTTATGATTTGTCCTCAAATAATTATTTGAGTATTCCTGCAAATCAAAAGGGATTGATGTGGGTGGTTCTGCGGGATGAGGGTGTGGTGATGGGGATGAAGGCTTTAATAATTCGGTGATGCCTTGCTTCGAATTTCCCATTAGAATTTCTCAATTCCCGAAATTTTACTCCAACTTCGAGCTCCAACTTCTACTTCTACTTCTACTTCTCACTTCTACTTCTCACCTCGATATTCGCTATTCCTTATTCATTCTGCCCCATCAAAATTTCTTGTTCCTCGAAATTTTTCACCCCTGTGTTTCTCCGCTCATCAAGCAAATGGCTTGATGTTGCTTCGAAAACCCCGGGGCACATAAGGTTTTTTTCTTTTCTTTTTTGGAATTGTATTATTTCATTGTCCCCGGGGTTTCTGAAGCGACTTTTCTTGCAAAGTAAAGAGCGGAGGAACACAGGGGTGATCAATTCGCCGGTACATGCGAATTGGATGGGGCAGAATACCGAGGAGCAACTTCTCACGCAAATCAGAAATTTGCTGACACTCGAATACTTCGGCTTCGCTCAGTACAGGCCCGGCAAAGCCTACGCTCATCATTAGTTTTTTTTAAAACTGAATCTTGCTATTTGAGTTAACTATTGCATTTCTGCAATTGGAAGTCCCCTTCAGGGGATTTAGGGGCAAAAGATTTAAGTCAAGTGATTGATTATCTTAATCTGTAACTCGCTATTAATAGGCGACTTAAAATAAAAATATTTTATTTCGACTCGACGAAAGACCGGCTCATTCTTTTTGTCTGCTGAACGACCCTTTTCTATCTCCTGTTTTCCTATTTTAGAGGTTCATTCATTTACACATTCAACAAATCCAATCCGATATGAAAAAAGGTTTACTTTTTATTCTTCTCCTCACTTCATTGACCTTAGCAAAGGCCCAGGTCGTATACGAAGATTTCGAAGGCGGTGTGTCTGACCTGGCCTGGTCGGGACTCAACGGTTCCTTCGATGGTGTTGTCGCCAATCCTGCACCTGATGCAGTGAATGGAAGTGCATTCGTGGGGCAATACACGAACAACATCGGTTTTGATTTTTGTTTTGGTCTCGGCGCATTAGCTACTGCTCCCAACCTGACGAAATTCAACCTGATCAAAATGAAAGTTTGGTCCCCTGTGGCTCCCACCAAAGTGCTCTTCAAATTTGAAGGCGGTGGTAACGCAGTGGAAATGTTCCGCGACATCACTGTAGCTAATCAGTGGGTGGAATATAGTTTCGATATGAGCGGAGGAGCCGGTTACATGGCCCTAGACAAGATCCTGATTTCCGTAGATCCATTTTCTTTCAACACGACTTCCTATTACTTCGATGACATCGTTGGCGTAGAAGCGGTTGAGGAATATGAAACATTTGAAAATGGAAACAACCTGCCATGGCAGGCACTTGATGGTGTATTCAATGGTCCAGTTGCCAATCCCGATTCCAATAGCGTAAATGGATCAGACAGTGTCGGCCAATACGTTAAATCCGGTACTGCTGCTTACAGCTTATTGCTTGCTGATCGCGGCACTCCATTTGATCTGAGTATCCTGAATCAGTTTCACTTGAATGTTTGGGCGCAATCTGCAACACAGGTTTTGTTGAAACTGGAAGGTCCGGGAGGCTCTATTGAAAAGACAAAGAATATCGGTCTTGCACAAGAATGGCAGGATTACACTTTTGACTTTTCTGCAGCAGCTGATAACACCGGGTTGACAAAAGCTATCCTCTTCTTTGATCCGGGAGTTGAAACGAGTGTTGATACCTACTACTTTGACAATCTGAAAGCACTTCCACAAGGAGCCTGCAAAGGCGTCACGCTCAATCCTGATATCATCGATGATTTTGAGTGCAACAGAAATGCAACTTATGTCAATGGTTGGGATAGCTTAAGCGTAGTCAACAATCCTGCTCCTGATGCAGTCAATACTTCCGCTAAAGTGGGCAAGTATGTTGATCCTGTAACCGAACAATGGGCTGCTCTCGTAATCGATTATCAAAATCCAATTGATCTGTCCACCAAGAATCAATTGAATGTCAAAATCTGGTCACCAAGAGTAGTGCCTATTCTCTTCAAACTGGAAGGCAGCTCTTCTCCTCCGAAAGAAATCTTTATGGATGCTTCTGCAGCCGGACAGTGGGTGCAATATTCCATTGACTTCAGTGGTGAAGCATTGGCAAGTCATTCAAGAATAGTGTTCTTCTTTAATGCAGGCCAGGATCCACAAGTTGGTGATGTATATTATATCGATGATATCTCGTGGGGCGAAAAGACCAGTAGTGTTCTCGAAGATTTTGAATCCGGTGCAGCTTACCTTCCTTGGGAGCCATTGGATCAGCAAACTTTGTTGCATGGAACATTCGCCGTTTCCGACAATCCTGATGCTTCCGGAATTAATACCTCTTCCAAAGTTGGTGAATATCACAAAGGCACTTCTGCCTTCAGCACACTCGCTGCTGTTGCTCCTGGTATAATTGATATTTCTTCCAAGCCACAATACAATGTTGACGTATTTATGTCGACTCCAGGATCTGTAACCTTCCAATTGGAAAGCGTTGCGAATGGTAATAAAGAAGTAACACGCGATGTTGCTAATGCTGCTGAATGGACGACACTCTCTTTTGATTTTACTGATTATCAGGGCATCACCGACTGGGCTTCGATGCGATTGATTTTCAATCCGGGCGTAGCTGAGGAAGGTGCTGTATATTATTTTGATAATCTCAATCAAAGTGAGCAAACCATCGATCCATGCGAAGGCACAGTCGCTATCGGCAATATCATCGATGACTTCGAATGTCAGCGCAATCATGCTGCATTAGCCGGTGCACAATTCCTTTCTGTTGTAGGCAATCCTCATGTGACTGCAGCTAACAGCTCAACCTATGTCGGTCTTTATCATGACCAGGCTAACATGCCATGGGATGCATTATGTTTTGATTTTGCAGGCGGTATTGATCTTTCTTCTTTCAACCAACTTTCTTTCCAAATATTGGCACCAGTTGCTGGACCAGTACTCATGAAGCTGGAAGGTGGAACAAGCCCTGCAGTTGAAATGTGGACCGCTGCTACTACACCAGGCGAATGGCAAACACTCAGTGTAGACTTCTCTCAACAAGTGGGAGGTGATTATACCCGTGCCTGCATTTTTATTAATGGTGGTGTGGATACTGCTGCTCAAATTGATTACTACATTGACAATATTCAGTTTTCTCATGCTCCGTTTACCGGGTGCATCATGAATTTTGATGATGCTGCTTTCATTTCTACCAGTTGGAAATATTTCCCCGCTGATGATTCAGGTGATTTTGCTTTGGTGGATAATCCTGATCCAAGTGGCATCAACACGAGTGCTAAAGTTGGTAAGGCAACTGAGAAAGCTTCCTCTGGCCAACCATGGCAAGGGATGTATACTGATCTTCCTGCGCCGATCCACTTTGGTGCAGACAAGATTGTGAAGATGAAAGTTTATGCTCCTGAGATTGCTACTGTGACTATGAAGATCGAGCATCCATTGACTCCGGGAGCACCAGCTTCATCCGGTGACAATACTGTTCCAAATACAAAAGCGAACGAGTGGGAAGAACTGACTTGGGATTTCTCAGCCACACCGATCACGGATGACGGAGAATACAACCGGATTACATTGATCTTTGATATCAACAACATACCGGCCACTGACAATATCTGGTATTTCGATGATGTTCAACTTACTTCTGGCGAATGCAGCTCAGTTAGTGTAGGTCATGGACCAGATGCTCCGAAGCCGCTGACCATTTCTCCTAACCCTGTTTCAGATGAATTGCGTATTGATGATCTGGGCCGTGTGTCGAGATTGGATATTTACAATTTATTCGGACAGCGTTTAGCTACTATTTCGACTGGAGCTGCCAGCAGTACTTATATCCAGGTTTCCACATTACAGGCAGGTGCTTACATCCTGAGTGGTTATACGGATAAAGGTCAACTCGTAGCTATATCACGTTTTGTCAAACTATAATTTACCCAATACTAAAAATCGGGGAGGCATTGTTCTCCCCGATTTCTTTTTAGGTATGTCCATCCGCATCCTATTTCTGTGTTGTCTCCTCCTGGTGGGCTGCAAATCTGCAGTTCAGCCAAAGCCGAAGGAAACTTTTGTGGAATATTCTGCTGAAGAAGTAGAGCATCGCACGTTCAATTATTTCTGGGCGCTGGCGGATTCCAATAATTTCCAAATCCCGGATCGATATCCTACACTGACGTTTTCTTCCATTGCTGCAACCGGTTTTGGATTGAGTTCTTACATCGTTGGTGTAGAGAAACATTACGTCACTCGTGATGAAGCGGCAAAGCGTACACTCAATACATTAAAAGTATTGTGGAATTTACCACAGGGACCTGAACAACAAAATGTATCCGGTTACAAAGGATTCTTCTATCACTTTCTTACGCTTGACAAAGCGAAGCGATACAAGAATGTTGAATTGTCAACCATAGATACAGGATTGTTGATGGCAGGGGTATTGTCCTCGATGTCCTATTTTGATGGCGACAATGAAATTGAAAAATCTATTCGGGCTACAGCAGATTCGCTATATCGGCGAGTGGATTGGGTTTGGATGATGAATGATGTTAATAGCATGTCGATGGGCTGGCATCCGGAAGCTGTTTCTGTTCCGCTGAATCAAAGTGGTACTTATGCTCAGCATGGATACATTAACAATGAATGGAAAGGATACAATGAGGCAATGGTATTATTGATCATGGCCATTGGTTCGCCGACACATCCGATCAAGAGTGAAGCCTGGAAACAATGGTGTTCCACTTATACCTGGACTACTTTTGAAGGCCAGGAGAATGTACAATTTGATCCTCTATTTGGTCATCAGTACAGTCATGTGTGGATTGATTTTCGCGGCATACAGGATGATTTCATGCGCGCAAAAGGCATTGATTATTATGAAAACAGTAAGCGTGCTACTTTATCAAATCGTGCGTATTGTATTCGCAATCCAAAAGGAGCCACCGGCTATGGAGAAAATTGCTGGGGCCTCACTGCTTGTGATGGTCCGGTCAGTACCACCATGCCAGCCAATGGCAAGGACTGGAAGTTTTTTGATTACACCGCAAGAGGAGCATGCAGTATCCAGATCATTGATGATGGCACTATTGCACCGACAGCGGCAGGTGGATCGTATGCGTTTACTCCGGAGTTGAGTGAAGCTGCATTAAAAAATATGTGGACGACTTATTTTCCGGATCTCATCGGCACTTATGGTTTCAAAGATGCATTCAACCTCACTTATGTAAATGATAAAAATCCGCATGGTTGGTTTGATATTGATTATCTCGGCATTGACCAGGGCCCGATTTTATTGATGATAGAAAATCAAAAGACCGGGTTGATCTGGAATGTGATGAAGAAAAATCCATACATCGTGGAAGGACTGAAGAGAGCGGGATTTAAAGGAGGATGGCTGGGGAATAAGGAATAAGGAAGTAAGAAGTAAAAAGTCAGAAGGAAATTGAATAGCCAATAACCAATATCCAATAACCATGTGAGAAGTTAAAGGAAGTCCCCTTCAGGGGATTTAGGGGCAGAAGGAAGTAAGAATAAGGAATTGAGAATAAGGAAGTCAGAAGGAAATTGAATAGGGAATAACCAATATCCATTAACCATGTGAGAAGTTAAAGGAAGTCCCCTTCAGGGGATTTAGGGGCGGAAGGAATAATGAATAACGAATAATGAATAACGAATTCAGAAGTAAGAAATCCATTTACCCCCTCCAGGGGGCTAGGGGGGAGAGGAGAATACATGTTATTTCACTTTTCATCCTCCTCATTCTTGCCTTCTCTTGCAAGAATCCAAATCCACAAGCAAAGGCCGGAGTCAATCCATATGCGCATCAAGTGGACAGCGTACTAGCCCTGATGACATTGGAAGAGAAAATAGGACAGATGACTTTGTTCACAACAGATTGGGGATCGACGGGACCGACTATACGCGAAGGATTTGAAGATGATGTGCGCAAAGGAAGATGTGGTGCATTGTTTAATAGTCATACCGTTGCTTTCACAAAGCATCTGCAGGAAGTTGCAGTCAAGGAAAGTCGTCTGCATATTCCTTTGATTTTTGGGTATGATGTGATTCATGGGTACAAAACTATTTTTCCTGTTCCGCTTGCGGAGTCCTGCAGTTGGGATCTTGCAGCGATGGAAAATACTGCCGCCATTGCGGCGAAAGAAGCTTCTGCAGCAGGACTTCATTGGGTGTTTGCACCGATGGTGGATATTTCAAGAGAACCTCGATGGGGAAGAGTAGTAGAAGGCGCCGGGGAAGACACTTATTTAGGAAGTCTGATTGCTGCAGCGAGAGTTAGAGGATTCCAGGGAAATAATTTTGATAACGCAGACAGAGTGATGGCTTGCGTCAAACATTTCGCCGGATATGGCGCTCCGATTGCAGGAAGAGAATATAATACCGTGGACATGAGTCAGCATACTTTCATGGATACCTATCTCCCCACTTACATCGCTGGAGTCAAAGCTGGTGCAATGACCGTCATGACTTCTTTCAATGAATTAGAAGGTGTCCCGTCCAGCGGAAATAAATGGTTGTTGGATGAAGTATTGCGAAAAGAAAATGGATTCACCGGGTTCGTTGTCACGGATTACACCAGCATAAACGAAATGGTCAATCATGGTTACGCGAAAGATGAAGCGCAAGCCGGAGAAGAGGCAGTGAATGCAGGCGTTGACATGGATATGCAGGGCGCCGTTTATGAGAAGTATTTAAAAAATTCAGTTGATTCCAATCGCGTCGCATTACAACAAATCGATAATGCAGTGAGACGAATACTTACCGCGAAATTTCAATTGGGGCTTTTTAAAGATCCATTTCGTTTTTGCAATGAACAGCGGGAGAAAGAAACTGAAATGTCAGCCACTAATCTGGAAGCCGCAAGAGAGATGGCACAAAAATCAATTGTGCTGTTGAAAAATGAAAATAGTATTCTGCCCATAACGTCTAAAAAAACAATTGCACTCATAGGTCCTCTGGCAGATGATGGCACCCAACTCATTGGACCCTGGAGTGCTGCTGGCGAAGGTGAAAAGTGCGTAAGCGTTTTGACTGCATTCCAGGAGCGATCGGCTAAAGATGGATTCAATTTGTTGCACGCGAAAGGCGCAGACATCATGGGTGATGATAAAAAAGGATTTAGCGAAGCACTAGCTGCCGCAAAAAAATCAGATATCATTATTGCGGTAGTGGGAGAATCGAAAGAAATGAGTGGTGAAGCTACGGCACGAACTGAAATTGGATTGCCGGGTGTGCAGGAAGATTTAGTGAAAGCCTTAATTGGTACAGGGAAGCCAGTTGTTGTTGTGCTGATGAATGGACGCCCTTTGATTCTTCCGTGGATAGCAGAGCATGCTACTGCAATTGTAGAAACCTGGTGGTCAGGAACAGAAGGTGGACCTGCGATTGCCGATGTTCTCTTTGGTGATTACAATCCATCAGCGAAACTCACCATGACTTTTCCGCGAACTTTGGGACAGGTCCCAATTTTTTATAATCAAAAAAATACGGGTCGTCCTTATGATCCTAATTCGAAGTGGAATACTAAATACATTGACTCGCCCAATGCTCCGCAATATCCTTTTGGATTTGGTTTGAGCTATACCACTTTCACCTATGATTCCTTGCTTGTCAGTAAGAATGAATTTTCATTCAAGGACACCTTATCGGCATCTATAAAAATCACGAACAGCGGAAGTCGCGCTGGTGAAGAGATCGTGCAACTCTATGTTCGCGATCTTGTCGGCAGTGTAACCCGGCCGGTGAAAGAATTAAAGGGTTTTGAAAAAATAAAATTGGAACCCGGAGGAAGCAAAACTGTGACTTTCAAAATCACAGCTGACCAACTGCGATTCTATACCGCCGATATGACCTTTAAAGCCGAACCCGGCACTTTCTGGATCATGGCTGGGCCCGATTCAGAAAGACTTCAGAAAAAAGTAGTTCGCCTTGTCGAATAAGACAAGACATTGTAATTTGAATGTGATTTTATAGCGTGATCTCCAACTAAGATGAATACAAAACTCTACTACTGCCTGTTCATTTCTCTGCTCTTCTTATCCGCCGGCCTACGGGCACAGACTACGGTGACTGGTACCATTATAGATGAAGCTTCGGGTGCACCGATGGTCGGTGTCACGATACAAGAAGCGGAGACCGATAAAGGCACTATCTCCGACCTGGATGGCCATTTTGAACTGACCGTGACCAGTGCGGATCCTACCCTGATCTTCCGGTATACCGGGTATGGGACTGTAGAAATAAAATTAGATGGACGAAATGTGCTTGATGTCAAAATGGCGGAGCAAGCAGCATTATTCCAGGAAGTTGTTGTCGTTGGTTATGGTATTCAAAAGAAAAGCGACCTCACTGGTGCCGTATCCTCTGTGAAAGGAAAAGACATCAGTCGCGTAGCTTCTGATAATATTGAGCAAGCCCTGCAGGGAAAAGTTTCTGGTGTATACGTTGCTCCTTCATCAGGTGCACCAGGTGCTGGTGCTGTCATCAGGATCAGGGGTACTGGCACACTCAATAATGCCAACCCACTTTATGTAATTGATGGTATGATCACCTATGATGCCTCAACAGTCAATCCGCAAGATGTAGAAAGCGTTGAAGTCTTGAAAGATGCATCAGCAGCAGCTATCTATGGAAGCCGTGGAGCAAACGGTGTCATCCTGATCACAACAAAAAGCGGCGCTGTGCGTGACAAAGCTGTCATATCCGGATCTGCCTATTATGGAACACAACAAATCGCTAAACACATTGACTTGCTGAACGCTGCTCAATTTGGCTCTGCTTACAATGATCTGAGAGGACAGGCTTATTATCCTGATCCAACGGCATTAGGAGAAGGTACAAATTGGCAAGATGAAATATTCAGGTCCGCGCCAATCGCCAATTATAATGTTTCAGCCAATGGTGGTTCGCAACAATACAATTATAATTTAAGTGCAAATTATTTTGACCAAGATGGCATTATCAAAAATTCGCATTATGATAAATTCACTGTGCGTTTGAATGCAGAGTATAAATTAAATCCGCACATCAAACTCGGCCATAATCTTTCTTACACAGTAGCAAGAGAACAAGTAGCCCCTGATGTTGTCAATAGTGCTTATCATATGCCACCTGTTTATGCTGCAAAAGATTCATTAGGCCATTTTACTGACCCGACATTTTTCGGTCTCGCCATTGCCAATCCCGCAGCAGATCTTTATTACAAGAGCGACAATCATAATACCAGGGACCGATTATTCGGCAACCTGTACCTGGATGTTACTTTCCTGAAAGATTTCACCTTCCGTTCCAATTTTGGATTAGATAAAAACAACCGGGAATCCAGGTATTTCGAACCCAAGTTCCAGGTCAGTGCATCGCAGTTGAACCTGAATGATCGACTCAGTGTGGGTTCTTCTAAGTTGAAAGATTGGATATGGGAACAAACGCTGACTTATGATCACACATGGGGTGATCATCATATCACTGCCTTGGCTGGATATACTGCACAAGAACGTAATACGGAAGAGTTAAGTGCCAGTCGGGAAAATTTTCCAGGCACTGCTGAAGAGTTGCTCTTTTTATCGGCAGGAAATGATACTACTCAAATGAATTCAGAAATCGCGGGTGATGAAGCATTGACATCCAATCTCTATCGCGTTAATTATTCTTACAAAAATCGTTACCTGTTGACAGTTAGTTTGCGCACTGATCGTTCAAGCCGGTTTACAAAAGCGAATCGCACCAGTAACTTTCCTTCCGCCAGTGTTGGATGGAACATGAGTGATGCAAGTTTTATCCAGGGATTAAATTGGATTGATCGTTTAAAAGTGCGCGCCAGTTATGGAATTCTGGGGAACCAGGCGTCTGCAGCGCAATATCCGTCAACCGGTGCAGTGACCAGTGGCTTATATGGAATATTCGGACCGGATGAAAATCTCAACCAGGGAGCGACATTAATTTCGCTTTCTAACGCTAACCTGAAATGGGAAACTTCACGTCAAACAGACATTGGTGTTGAAGCCGGTTTGTTTGGAAGTAAATTGGAATTGGAAGTAGACTGGTACAATCGATATACCTATGATATTATTGCTGCAGTGCCTATTCCGGATTATGTAGGGTCTCAAAATGATCCCGTCGTCAATACTGCTGAAGTCAAAAATGTCGGATGGGACATTAGTGCCAACTGGAGAAAGACCGGAAAAGTCACTTACAATGTGGGTGTTATTTTATCGCCGGTATCCAATACTGTTGAGAAATTGGCAAACGGACGTAATGAAGTTTTTGCTGCTTTCTTACAAGGTGAACCAGCATCGCATACTATCGTTGGACTTCCAGTTGGTTCATTCTATGGATATCAATCGGATGGAATTTTTCAAACGCAAGTTGAATTGGATGCTGCACCGAAATTTGGCAGTGAGGAAATCGGTGATATCAGATTTAAGGATACCAACGGGGATGGTGTGTTGAACGGAGATGACCGTGTTTATCTCGGTAGCCCGATTCCAACATTGAGCTACAGTTTCACAGCCGGTCTTGAATGGAAAGGTTTTGATTTCAATGCCGATGTTACCGGTGCATCCGGATTCAAAGTCTATAATGCAAAGGAATCATTGCGTTTCGCCGTTTATAATTGGGAGCAGCATGTCGCTGACCGATGGACACCAGAAAATCCATCGCTCTCCGAGCCACGTATATCCAATGGCGGCCACAACTACAGGGTGAGTGATCGCTTCCTCGCTAATGGAGATTTTATCCGGCTGAGAAGTATTTCCCTTGGGTATTCATTGCCGGAAAGCATGATGTCCAAAACAGGAATCACTCGTGTGCGTTTTTATGTTACAGGATCCAACATTTGGTCCCAACAGAAATATGGCGGATACACTACAGAGTATCCTAATGCATCGAATACATATGAAGTAGGTTTTGATTTCGGGGGATACCCGGTTTCAAAATCCTGGGTAGGTGGAGTTGAAATTAATTTTTAAAAAATAATCTTACTGGATTATGAAAAAGATATTCGCGCTAATCACATTTAAACCAACATCTATTGTGGGTATTTCATTACTCATGACAGTGATGACCATGTGGAGTTGCAGTGATGATTTCCTTGATCGGAAACCAAAAGGGCAATTGACCTATGATACATTTTTCCAAACGTCCGATCATGCGGTCTGGGCCACTAATGCTATTTACCAGCAATACCGGGTATGGGAAATGTGTGCTTTTCCATGGATCGGCCTCACGGATATCATCAGCGATGATGCTGATAAAGGAAGTACGCCGACCGATGCATTGTATATGCAGGAGTTGGATGACTTCACCTTCAATGCTACCAATACTGCAGTATCCGGAGCGTGGCTGGGACATTACCAGGCTATCTTCCGTGCCAATCTCGCTATAGATAATATTCCGGGTATCGATATGGATCCGGCATTGCGTGATCGCTTACTCGGTGAAGCTAAATTTCTTCGTGCTTATGCTTATTTGCGATTAGTGCAATGGTTTGGGGATCTGCCTTTGGTGGAACACATTTTAACCGATGATCAATATTACAACCAGGCGAGAGTGCCGAAAGAACAGGTGTATGATTTTATAGAAAGTGATTTGCTATTTGCCATCAATGTATTGCCTGAAAAATCACAGTATGCTTCTGCCGATTTAGGTCGTGTTACGAAAGGTGCCGCAAGAGGTATGCTGGCCAAGTTGTATATGGTCAAACATGATTTTGCAAGAGCAGCCGAACAATGTGAAGCGATCATCACTTCAGGTGAATACACTTTAATGACGCGCTATGGAGATAACTTTCTTCCCACTGGTGAAAATGGATCTGAAAGTGTTTTTGAAATTACAGCAGTTGCTCAACCGGCTTCTGTTGTGGGTCCTGGTGCAACACCGTATAACATGGTTCAGGGAGTACGCGGCGTGCCTAATCTCGGATGGGGATTTAATCGGCCAAGTGATGATCTCATAGCTGAATACGAACCAGGAGATCCACGTCGCCAGGCTACCATCATCTTTGTCGGAGAAGTGTTGCCTGACGGTTCCACTATTGTGCAGGACAATCCTGAAATAGTGAATGAACGTTTCAATCAAAAAGCATGGGTTCCGGCGCATGCAGGTTTGCAGGACAATGGACCAGGAAATATTCGCATCATTCGTTACTCCGATATTTTATTGTTAGCCGCAGAAGCTTACAATGAAATAAATAATACTACTAAAGCGCTGGACTATCTGAATATGGTCCGGGCGAGAGCAAGGGGATCCAATGGTTTTATTTTAAAAGATGTGACTACTACCGATCAAACCGAGCTCCGCGAAAAAATTTATCATGAGCGTCGTGTAGAATTAGGAATGGAACAACAACGATGGTTTGATCTCGCACGATGGGGACGGATTGCAGATAAGATGGCGCCACTCAGGCCGAATTTTGTTGCACCGAAAAATTTGCTATTGCCATTACCGCAGTCGGAGATTGATTTGACGAATAAGATATTATCGCAAAACACGGGATACTAGGAGAAGGCTGAGGCTAAGGAATAAGGAAGTAAGAATAAGAAATAAGGAAGTTAGAAGTTTAGGAAGTCCCCTCGGTTGGTGAGCTGTAGCACTAGGTTGAGTGTAGCTGGTCGAACCATCAGGGGATTTAGGGGCAGGGGAGAGTCTTATCGTTTCCCTTCTTCTTCATGCATCAACGATGACAATCGATAATCATCCCTGTCATATTTTCCAAAAAACAATGGGCGCTTTTGAATAAGATCCTTGTCCATCAATAAAGCGACAGGTTTCAGTACATCGATTTCTTCTGCCACTAATTTGATAATGGCGAGAATCGGTATTGCCAATACAATACCACCGATCCCCATCAAGGATCCCATGATCACGATACCGATAAGGGCGAAGAATGGATTGATGCGCACACTCGATCCTACAATCTTGGGCGTTACTAGATTGCCTTCCAATTGCTGGATGATGATGTAATACGTGATGACGGCAAAGGGCTGCCAGCCATATTGTGCAGTAGCCAGAGAATATAAGAAAGGAAGTGTTCCGCCGAGTACTGTTCCGATATAAGGAATGATCACCAGGCAGGCGCCCAGCACACCCCAGAAGATTGCATGTTCAACGCCAATGATTAATAACCCGATACTATTTAATACGGCCAGGATAAATACAACGGTAACCATGCCCGTGAGATACCGTTGAATGAGATGTACGGATTGTTTTAGTATCGCTTCAAGTTCTTCACGTTTATCTTTCGAAAACTGGATCATGAGAAAATCATGAAAGGCTCCCTTGTAGATTAAAATGAAAATAGTGTAGATCAAGGTCAATGCTGCATTGAAAAGAAATCCAGCACCGCTCGTGATCCCGGCTCCGACATATTGAATCGGAGCTTCGAGCAATTTGCTCATCATTTCATTCATGGCCGCAGGGTCCTCCGGCAACTTAAAGAAGGGTACTTTCTTTGCGATAAACTGAAGGATCGATTCGATACCGTCCTGTAATTGCTGTTGTATCGAATTCATATCCGATACAATCTGGATAAACTGGTAGCCAAATATGAAAATGATGCCCACCACAACACCCAATACCAGGAGGACACTGCCTGAAATGGAAACAGCTTTAGTTGGAACATATTTATAAATAAACCCTTCCAGTGGCATGAGCAGGAAGGCAAAGAAAATGGCAAACAGGAAAGGGAACAGGATATCACGCCCGGCCAGCAGCAGGAAGCCCCCGCCAAGGATGACAATCAATATATAAGCAGCATTCCGGAGCCATTGCATAATATTACCTTCGCTAGTAGAGAAATAGAATGGCGAAATTTACACATTATCTGGTTACCCGCTTCAATGTACCGGTGGAGTCATGGCATCATGACAAATCAGGCACTGTCACGCTGGATGAAAATTGGTTTCAACATCGTCTTGATTTATTTCAAAAATTTTGTGTCCCTGCTGTTGCTCAACAGTCCTTAAAAAACTTTCAATGGCTGATCTATTGCGACCGTGCCACACATCCTGATCAGTTGCGAAACATTGAGGAAGCGATCGTGGATGTTCCAAAGGCATCTATCCGGCTGGCAGAAAATATAAGTCATCTCCTGACTGATCTGAAAGTATTGATGAGTCAATGCGCAACCTTTTATGTTATTTCTTCACGATTAGATAATGATGATGGCATTAGTAATGACTACGTCCGCACTGTGCAGGAACATTTTGAAGAGCAGGATAAAATTTTAATTAACCTGGATGGTGGGGTGCTGTATGATATCGATGATAAAGTGCTGACCCAGCTGAATACGGAATCAACTAATGCGTTTACCAGCCTGATAGAAAAAAATACGTCACCTGAAAACCTGCTGACGGTATTAGGTTTTCATCATACCGATGTGCCTGATGGTGTGAAAGTGGTTCATGTTAAAAAAGGATTGCATTGGTTGAAAATTATTCATCTCCGGAATGTTAGGAGCAGCCTGAGAGGAAGACCTGTTTTCAATAATCATTATAAAGACCTGGCGGGATTTAATACAAATGAATTTCCGGTTTCTTTTGTTAAAACACTCAGGTATGTTTTAAGAAGGAGATGGGAGTTATGGACTTCAAAATAACTGCTGCTCGTTCGCTTCGGCTACGCATCATGTTCGCTTCGACTACGCTCTGCGACCACCAGCTGACTGCTATATCCTCACCTGAACTTCTCGGCTACGCTCGAAGTTGAGATTTCGATTAAGCGGAATAGACCTCAATCCTGGGGGAATCTGAAGATGAAAAAGTTTAAAGAGAATTCCAACTTCGAGCGTAGTCGAGAAGTAAAACGAAATTGGAAGTGTGATACCCGTGGTCGCTGAGCGTAGTCGAAGCGAACACGTAAGAAATGTTTTACCAAGTGCCGAAGCGAACATGAAGCTCTCTACTTCTTCACTCCCCAGTGATACTCCGTCAGCACCCCTTTCGAAAAATCAGGCGTCCTTCCCGTAGAATAAAAATTGCCCGGTAAAACAGTAAATCGAAATGCATCCTGGATGAGATCGCTTCGCTGTTTATTTTCATTCAACGAAACATTCATGATGTAATGGCCTGCTGCGAGCGGAAATTTAGGGATGGTGCATTCGAGCACAGATTGGCCATTGGCGGATTCGATCATCCCGTCGCTGACATTGTTGCTGAAGACGAGCCATTGTTGGCCCATCTTATCGAGCACATCCAATCGTATTTCAAGATTATGTAGCACCGGTTCAGTGGAGGAAAGTTGAATTTGAATTTTCACATATTGACCGCTATGAACTTCGGGAATGTATTGACCTGATTGATCAGTAAAACGAATGGCGGCAATCATTACTTTTCCATTGCCTTGTCTATCCTTGCGATGAGAGAGATCGGGTCCGGTCTTTACTTCATGATCATTGACATAGAAATCAATCACCTCATCGATTTTTCCCACCTGCTTGATCCTCCCCTGGTCGAGGTAAACACCTTTGTCGCAAAGTTCTTTCAATACTTCGAGTTGATGACTGACGATGATGATCGTGCGTCCATCCACGACAGTCTCTTTCAATTTGGCGAGACTTTTTCTTTTGAATTCAAGATCACCAACACCCAGCACTTCATCTAACAATAAAATATCAGAATCCAGGTGAGCGGCAACTGAAAATGCAAGGCGAACATACATGCCGGATGAAAATCGCTTTATCGGGGTATCGAGATAATCTTCCAAGCCAGAAAAAGCAACGATGCTGTCAAATTTTTTGTCGATCTCTTTGCGCGACATGCCGTGGATGACACCGTTGAGATAAATATTATCACGACCCGTAAGTTCAGGATGAAAACCAATGCCCACTTCCAAGAGAGAAGACAGCGTTCCATTTACAGTGAGTCGTCCTTTAGTGGGATAAGTAATTCTTGAAAGTAGTTTCAGCAAAGTAGATTTCCCTGCACCATTTGGACCCAGGAGGCCAATTATTTCGCCTTGTTCGATTTGAAGATTGATGGCTTCCAGTGCATTGAATTCTTCTGTGCTGTTCCAGAGCGAATCCCACCAATACGAGAAATTCTGGCGCAGATCACCTCGTTTTGTTTTTCCCCTGCGGAAAGTTTTCCAGGCGTCTTCGATGCGAATAGCTTCCATGGGTTAACTTGAGTTAGACAATGTCAGCTATATATTTTTCCATACTTACGAAGTAATAGAGGCCGCCTATGCTGAATACTACACCGATACCTAATGACATGAGCATGATTGACGAATCAAATGGCGTTTGAAACAATGCATACCGGAAAGCGTCAATGATGCCGGTTAATGGATTGAGTCCCATCAGCCATTTGTATTCAGTGGGAACGATGTTGGTGTTGAATGCGATTGGACTGATAAACATACCGATACGTAATGCTACCGGAACGATGTAATGAAAATCACGAAATCTTATCGTCAGTGCTGCAACCCATATACCAAAACCGGAAGCAATGAAAAACAAAAGAAGAATGCAGGGAATTAGGAGTAATGTGTGTGTATCTACCGGGTATCGATAAACAATTAATAGTATAGCGAGGAAAAGTAAAACGATGAAGAGATCGATTAATGCGCCCAGTGCTTTTGAAATCGGAATGATCAGGCGAGGGAAATAAATTTTCTTCACCAATTCCTGTGCACCGACGATGGATAAGCCAGATTCACCGACCACTTTCGCAAAATAATTCCACGCACAGAGACCGCTCACGGTAAATAAAATCGGAGGAACGCCGCCGGTATCGACTTTGACGACAACATGAAAAACAAAAAGTAGTAAGAGCAGAGAAACCAGTGGATTGATCACGGCCCACAACATACCCAATACGGTCTGTGTATACCGGACTTTGACGTCTCGAAGGCTCAGCATGCGGATGAGATCTCTTCGCTGCCAGCATTCCCGCCAGGTGGCGAGGAGATTGATGCGGGCATTGGCATCTATCGTGTAGGAAGTCTTCATCTCGCTGGCTAATATAGAGATAAGTCCTTAAACTCTTTTTTGCAGCCAAGAAGGGTTCCCGCTAGTGCGATTTAATTATTTATACATTTGGACGACTGGAAATAGGTCAGCAAATCATGTCCAAAATATTTTGCATCGGGTTTCAGAAGACGGGGACAACCTCCCTGGGCGAAGCTTTTGAAAAGCTGGGCTATAAAGTCTGTGGTGTGTATCATGAGTTGCTTCCGGATTTAGAAAAAGGAGATTTTGAAAAGATCAAAGATGTGGTGGAAGAGTATGATGTTTGCAAAGACAATCCCTGGCCGGTTTTGTATCAGCAGCTCGATCAATTTTTTCCGGGCAGTAAATTCATTCTTACGATTCGAGATGAAACTGCATGGATCAAATCCGTGGTCAATCATTTTGACCGCAAGCCATCTGACATGATCCGGTTTATTTATGGTGTCCCATTTCCGACAGGTAATGAAGAACTATTTTTAAATCGTTTTCGTCAGCATAACAAGGATGTCATTGACTATTTCAAAAACCGGCCGAGTGATTTGTTGATCATTGATCTTGAAAAAGAGGATGCCTGGAATAAGCTTTGCCCGTTTTTGCAAATTCCAATTCCTTCATTTCCTTTTCCGCATGCTAATAAAGGTGCGTATACGTTACCTGGAAAATGGTGGCAGTATGTGTGGAAGAGGGTTAGGGCTAGATGGAGGGACCGAGGGAATAGGGAATAGCGAATAAGGATGTAAGAAGTCAGAAGGAATTTGAATTGCCAATATCCAATATCCAATGTGGAAATCAAAGGAAGCTCCCTTTAGGGGATTTAGGGGCAAAACGAATAACCAATTTAGAAGTTAAGGGATGTTTCCTTGGTTGTTAAACTGTTGTATCTGGCCAGACATACCTCTAGACCTTCGACGAAATTTTATGATTTCGTCGAAATCCTTTTGGCTCTTAATCAGGACGTTACGACTTTTCTCGGTTAGAGAGCGAAGTCGAACCATCGAGGAAATCCTATTAGCTCCCCTCTGGTGTTTTGAGACAAAACAAAATTCGTCCTTGACAAACCTCTCTTGCTTCGAAGAATCTATAAGATTTCGAAGAAAACTGTTATATCCCAATTACTAGTGTCTCGAGAGACCCAAAACGTTACCGCTTTTTAAAATTATTTGAAAATAATTTTGATTTAAGGCATGGCCTGCCTGTCTCGTTCTCTTTTAAAGATTTCGGCGAAAACTGTTTTATCCCTTGTTCACCATACAGGCATCGTCCTGTATGATAAGTGTCTCGAGACCCCCAAAACGTTACTGCTTTTTGAAATTATTTGAAATTATTTTCCATTGGCCCCTGAGAAGGCTTGGGAACAATCAAAAAAGATCACCTGATAATCACCAGTTTCCCCCAATCATTCCGGAACAGATTCTCATCATAGGTTTCATAATGACCGTAATCTTCGCCATTTTCCTTCTTAGCGAACATCTTGTAGAGGTAAACACCAGCCGATAAAGAGTTTCCATTTCCATCCGTGCCATCCCATTCGTAATTGGTCCAGTGTGTACCAACCACCAAGGGTCCTATTTGTTCCTGTGTTATCTCTCTCACCACAATACCATCCATAGACACAATCTGAATTTTATAAAAAGCCGGCGATCCTTCACCAGTCAGGGTGTAAACAAATCGTGTTGAATTATTAAATGGATTTGGATAATTATAAATACGGGAAATGGTTTGATCGTGAATCACCTTAAAGGAAATAAAATAATCATTGTCCCCTGAAAGATTTCCTGTCTCATCTTTTGCACGAACCTCAAGTTGGTACACACCATCTTCGGTCAGGTCAGGTCGCATTTCTACGCGAGCTTCGTTTTCACCTGATGGAGGCGCAGGGATAAACGTAACCCAATCAGTAGTGAAAGGAATTCGCCTGAAAATAAATTCGGAAGGAAACTGCAGGTACAGTTCAAATAAACTGGTATCGACTAACCTGAGATAGGGACTCTCATCATGAAGTTTGACCAAGATCAATGGTTTCGCCGCCACGACATCGCCATCCTTGATATGCGTACCATCAAAGGTGACATCTAAAATGGGATTCGCATCATCCTTCAACACCACCATCGACAACAAACCAATGTTATTGGAGAAAATATGCTCTGGTACAGAATGATCAGGATTCAATTCCATCACCACCTGGTAATCACCTAAAAGATCTCCTGTGCTTCTTTCAAAATAAATTTCCTTCGAAGATTGCTTTGCAAACGGTTGAAGCGTAGTATGTAATTCCTCGGTCTGACTATTGCCCCCAATAATGTTAAGTGAAACCGGTAATGAATCCGCATCGAAATCGCTGACATTTTCAATCGTGGCTCTCAAACTCATTTTTTCACCTTGCGTCAAGGTATCTGCAATGAATTGAAAACCTGCATCGGCATTCACAATAAATTCAGGATAACCTTCAAATAAGACGCGCCAATAATCAATTTGTGCAGGACGATAGGTAGTTGTATCCATCGTCTCCATTTTAAGTTGGATCCAGGGATGAGATTTTGCATCAATGGCACTGATGTCCATTTGAGGATCCGTGATGTCATGTGAAATCCAAACTGTATCGGCAAAGTCAGCGCTTAAAGCCCATGCCGATAACGTAACTGTACCAGTAGTATCATTAAACGCAGTGATCTGTTGCTCGATACTGGACCAATGCGATGCTGGACCAACAGGTGTTGAAATAAAAGATCCTGATTTGAAAAATGAATTTCCATCAAAGCTGATCGAAATCACATCATTGATGTCGACAGCGATTTGTTCGTCAATCGGCTTTCGATCCTTTTGAAATAAAACGATATACGGCACACTGCCTTTGTCTTCCAGCGTCCTGATCTTGGAATCCGGGTATTGACTTTCTATGACAGAGAAAATACTTTTTCCAAATTGCGTTTCGTCAGCGGCCCAATTTTCCGGATGATAACTTTCATATCCCGTATGCTGATACGTATAAAAGAAAATATAATAGCCAGACGGAATTACATTTTCAATAAGATTGATCATGTTCTGCCTGCTCTCTGGTGTATTCAGGTTGTAGGCAAAGCCTTCCATGGGAATAGCAAGCCCAGTTGATCCATACAAGCCTCCTGGTGGGTTCCAAAAATATTGACCAGTCACTGAATCGATGGCGACGACGAAGCCCTGCACATCATATGTTCGAAAGGATTGCGCCAGCTTAGCAATAAAACGTCCGTCATCATAGAAATAAGGAACAAGCCCTCCAGGTACATCGTGGAATCGATTGACCATACGATAGTTTTTCACCTTCCTTCCAAAATCAAATCGATTTGCAATACTATCAGGAGAAATCTGCAGCAATTGATCATCGGTCAATTGATGAAAATGGGACTGACTCCAACCATGAGATTTGTCCGGTAAATAAGTAAAGCTGTGACGGCTCCAGATATAACCCTGCTCGGGTGAAACACTATCCGTACTGACTCTCCAAAAATATTCCTGTCCTGGAATAAGATTATTTGCCAAAGACCACTTCAGCGTGCCACTATGCCCGGGAAATTCCTGGTGAATACGAGCTGGGCTATCAAACAATCCATTGGTATCGACTTCAAGAATTAAATTTTGAGGTGCAATGAATGCATTGCTTCCAGTGGCCACTAATTGCACAGGTGATTTATTAACGATAGCAAAATCCGGTGGATAAGTGGCCACCATTACATTGTCTACAATGACTAGTGCAATACCTTCAACACCGAGATTGTCTTCCAACCGGTTATTACTTTCCGCAGCGGGTGCTGGTAATTCATTGATCAGGTTTTCATCATCAAGCGAGATCAGCAAACGATATACTCCGGGTTTTTTATCAATGAGCAGAGGTAAACGAACTTTAATGGTCACATCATTCCTATCCACCAGCGGCGAAGCATGCAACAAATCAATTTTATTTCCATCGGAAGATTGCAATGCAATGGTGCAAGTCACATATTGCCGCAAGTTTCTTCCAATGTTGACAATGGAAAATTGAAGATCGAAACTATCTTGTCTCGTGTTGAGAATGGATGGTAAAACAGAAACTGAATTCCGATCAATTACATAATCCGGTCCGGGCAATGGATTGATTTTAATAGCCGGGTCACCTTGCGTCGTTTGTTGTTCCAATAAATACCGGTAGAAATTCAAGCCCGTGAATTCGGGATCAACGAGATTGCCAACCTCCTGGAGTCCATGCAAAATCGATTCTCCTAAAGAAGAACCGTAATTCAACGCGCCGAAATATTCATACCAGGGTCTTGCCCATGTAATCAATGAGGTGGCAAATTGTGAACCCGATCCTGAAATAAATGCAATAGCACCTTCATCAGGAATAAGCACATAACGATCACTTAAACTTAGCAGTGTACTATGAATGGCACCGGCACTGCAACCCATTCCACAGAATATTGGATAGTGACCTTTATTGTTCCATTGTGTAGGATCATTGATATTGAATTCAAATGTGCTGGTGGAAGAGTGCCCCAGGTAATTGATGATCGAACTTCCCTGGTGCAAAAGATTATCTATTTGCTTTGATTGTGATTCACCAATAAAGTCTGATGTTACTTTTTGAAAAGCAAAAACTTTGGCACCAAAATCTGTTGCGGCCAAATCCTCTCCAAGTGAAGCCATGACATCTTTAAAATCAGCCTGCTCATCAGCGTCCATGCCGCCCGAGATATGTATGACATGTTTGATCCACTCTTTGTCTTCAATAGTTTGTTCACCTTCGTTTACTGCCGAATCATGTTCTTTGACTTTATTCAAATAAACCTGGATCGTATTAGCATCAGTTACTGCAAGCCGGGCAATTGGATATCTTGGTGTCAGGTTCCATAAAGTGGATGTTAACAATTGATCAGATCCTGGTTTGCCAAAAGTGGGCACATAAAACGAGGACTCCCATTTGCCATCATCATATCGCGAACGATCATACTCTATGGCGCGACCGACGAGAAAGACCATTTTAATTGAAGGCCAACGGCGATGTGCGAATTCCACAAAATTGCGAATCGATTGCGGATGTTTTTCAATACCATAACCAAACTGATCATAGATATCCAGGATGGAATAGGCTTTCGCCCGATAAGAGCCACCCTGAACTGAACTTCGATACTGCACATATTCACTGGAGGTGCCCGGCGCCATCAGGTCGGGATGAGTGATGATGATGTATTCCGTATTATCAGCAGACCAATCAATAAATTTCTTTGGTTCTAAAGATGACAGGTAATGAAAGCTGTTGACAGGATCAATCAACCTGAGTTGAGTTTCTTTTTCAACGGTGGGCCAGACAAATTGAACATGATTTTGTCCATCAATGTCCGTCACCATCCTTTCTTTTCCATCGCTGGTATAAATAATGGGTGCGTCGGCAGCGTGATTGAAATTTTCAAAAACAAAATATTGATCTGAAGGATCGGGAGAAAGAAGAACTGCTGTCTCGTTCGCAATCGCAGTAGTCATCACTTTTG
>Ga0068851_10000072_pt1 | contig 57370 bp, 50 predicted proteins | sample KBSCornC12_FD_66588 | JGI IMG/M metagenome (GOLD analysis project Ga0068851, IMG submission 66588) | Corn rhizosphere microbial communities from Kellogg Biological Station, Michigan, USA - KBS Corn C1-2 | ecosystem: Host-associated > Plants > Roots > Rhizosphere > Soil ...
AGTAGCCAGATCAAAACCGTATCCAGAAAAAGTGTCCATGGTTTTTCAACTCTGCGTAAACTTCTTAATCCATCTCTGAAACCTTCCACGAGATGTTGAATTTTTTGATAGAGGCTCCATCGTTTGATGATGCGTCTGAATTTGTAAAGCAGGTAAAAGAATAAAATGATGCCAACGAGGACGATATACACCCATGTTTTAGCAAAGATGGTATCATGAAGTTTGTCCCTGAAAAAAGCAAACAAAACATTTCCCTGGAGCACCAGGGCCAGGATGATGGCAAATAATAAACTCAATAAATCAATAATGCGATCCACTACAATCGTACCCATCACTTTTTCAGGACCGATGTTTTCATATTTCGCGAAAAGCCCTGCTCGTACAACTTCACCGATTCGCGGTAAACCCATATTCGCAAAATAACCCACCATGATGGTAAAGAAAGCGTTGGACATTCTTCCTTTTACACCCATAGTGTGGATTAACAAAAGCCATCTGTGTGCACGAAGGATATTGCTTAAAATAAAGGCGATCACAATAGTGGCAACCCACCAATAATTCACCATGGAAAAATCCGATTTGAGTTTATCCAGCAAACTGCATTGAGCAGAAGGAATGCCCTTAAGGGCGCAATCGGCAACGTAAGCTGCATTCTGACTTTTATACACCAGGTAGAGAATCAGTACGCCTACTCCTGTAAAAAGGAAGAATTGCATGAATTCGCGTACAAACCTGGGTAGTCTCACAGTTTAGAACTTAATCTTATTGGATTCATCCGGAAATACACTGGTAGGCTTAAACACCCTGGCTTCCTCCGGGGTCAGGAAGGCATACGCCATGATGATAAGGACATCACCTACCTGTACATGTCGCGCAGCGGCCCCATTGAGCCCGATGACACCTGAATCCCTTTCACCTTTGATGACATAGGTTTCAAATCGCGCACCGTTATGATTGTTGACGATCTGGACACGCTCGCCTTCCAGGAGATCAGCAGCTTCCATGATGGCTTCATCGATGGTGACGCTGCCGACGTAGTTGAGATTAGCTTCGGTGACAACAGCCCGATGAATCTTAGATTTGAGCACTTGTAAAAACATGGGCGACAAAAGTAGGATTTATTACCTTTTCCGGCTAATCCAGCATGGATAACACCTCCACCAACATAACGAAGCCGCTAATGTTCATTTTCAAAAGAGTGCCTCATTTACAAGAGTGGATCGCAAAAGAAAAAGTAAATAATTCATCCATTGGCTTCGTGCCTACCATGGGCGCGTTACATGAGGGCCATATTTCACTCGTTCAAAAAAGCAAAGCGGAATGTGATATCACGCTGGTTTCCGTCTTCGTTAATCCACTACAATTTAATGATCCGGAAGATTTAAAAAAATACCCACGGCCTATTGAAGCGGATATCGAAAAAATATATCACGCAGAAACTGACGTTCTCTTTATTCCTGAAGTGCAGGATATGTACCCAGCTGATGATAATCTCTCGCTCGACTTTGATCCCGGATATATGGGGGAAGTGATGGAAGGAAAATTTCGACCGGGTCACTTTAAAGGAGTAGCGGAAGTAGTATTTCGTTTGTTGAAATTCATCGAACCTGATCGAATCTACCTGGGACAAAAAGATTTTCAACAAGTGGCCATCATCCGAAAATTGATTTCTGATCTGAACTTACCGGTTGAGGTGATCGTTTGCCCCACATTACGAGAGCCCAATGGATTGGCAATGAGTTCGCGCAATCTGAGACTTAGCGAACATGGCAGGGAAGAAGCTGCGATCATTTATCAAACATTGATGACCGGACAGCAATCATTTGAAAAGGGTTTAACAACTCAAGAAATAAAAGAGCAGGCCATACAATCTTTTAAAAAGAAAAATATGGAACCTGAATATTTTGAAATAGTGGATGGCTTCTCTCTACAACCAGTGACGAATAGGAATGATGCTGATTTCGTGGTAGCTTGTTGTGCAGTGAAAGTGGAAGGAGTTCGATTGATTGATAATGTGATCTATAAACAAGGATAATGCACAATATATATATGGCGGCGTCCAGCCAGCATGTCGGTAAGACGACTTGCACACTCGGCCTGGTTTCTGCTTTTCAGCATGATGGGTATAATGTTGGCTATTCCAAACCGGTTGGACAAAAATCACTGGAGGTGGATAATCTTCGGGTGGATAAAGACACGGTGTTGTTTGCAGACCTCTTAGGATTTGATATGGATCCGAAATTGCACAGCCCGGTTATTTTAGGAAGTGGAGCGACTACCCGGTTTTTGGATCATCCGGAAGAATTCAATTTGCAGGAAGATATCCGAAATGCAGCGATTGAGCTTGATCGCATACATGACATTGTCATCTTTGAAGGCACAGGTCATCCAGGAGTCGGAAGTGTGGCCGGTATTTCAAATGCACATGTAGCGAAGCTTGTCAAAGCACCAGTGATCATGGTAGTTGAAGGAGGCATCGGTAGCACGATTGATATGATGAACATGAACCTGGCGCTATTTCGTGAAGAGGGAGTTCACATTCTAGGAATCATTGTGAATAAAGTCATTCCGGATAAAATAGATCGGGTGCGATACTATCTCAATGAATGGCTGGAACCAAGAGGCATTCCTATTCTCGGTTTGATCCCTTATGAAAAAAGTCTTGCCTATCCGGTGATGCGAACAGTTGCTGATTCAGTAGCCGGACTCACTACACACAATGCTGAAAAGCTGGACAACAAAGTAGAGGACATCATGGCAGGCTCCCTCATCGATACACCGGAATTAAAATCCTTTGAAAATATTTTGCTCGTCGCAGCTGTTCGTCAATTAGAACCTGCATTGGATAAGATCAATTCCATCATGAAAGTGATGCGCAAAAATAAATCACCTTTATCTGGTATTGTTTTAACTGGTCAGGGCACACCTGAACATCGATCCATCGACTATATCATCAAGCATAAGATCCCAATGATCCGTACTGAATTAGATACCTATAGTTCGGTATTACAGATCAGTAAAATTGAAGTGAAGATCAATCGGAATACACCATGGAAAGTTAGAAGGGCAGTGGAGCTCATCAGAGAGCATGTCGATTTAAAATTGATACGGGAAAGAATGGGGATGGATTGAAGAATTTTAATCCACAATCACAACACCCGAAGCCATAAACTTCTTCTCTACAAGTGGTTCCGTGATTTTCGCAATCTCTTCTTCGCTCTTATTATCATCTTCCGCATAATGCTTCAATTCTTTCACAGGCGTCATCGCTTTGTAAGCTTTGCCTTCGATGATGACATTATGACCGGCAAGATCTTTCGGCATGAAGAAACCATAATCTTTAAACTGCACAAACATTTCTTCTTGTGAAGCATTTGCAGGATCGGTGAGTTTCATCCAGCATCCCTTGGCCTGGCAGACGCCTGTCACTTTTCCTTTCATCACGACCATCATCGAATCATTTGAATTCAGTTTTTCCATGACGGAAGCAAATTCTTCGGCAGCAGCCTGGTTGGAAACACCGGCTCCAAAAGTTTTTCCATCACCCTTAGGTGTGGATTGACAAGCGATAAAGCCAAGGCCGGTGATCAACAAAAAGAGAAAAAGATTTTTTTTCATATTCATTTTATACTAACGAGTAGCAAAAATAAGTTTTATCAACGAATACCACTTCCCACATCGCCTCGCGTATACCTGGATCTCTACCTCTTCTTCCTTTTGTTCATTCAATCTCAATGTGTTATGTACAAAACAAGTCTTTTGTTGATCCTCGCATGCCTCTCCTTTATAAACCTTAAAGCACAATGTCTTTCTGGCAATTGCCAAAACGGCATTGGTAAATTCCGTTTTCAAAATGGCGCGCTCTATGAAGGCGAAATGGCCTATAGTAAACTTAATGGCATCGGCAAACTTCATTATGCTAACGGTGATCTCTATGACGGCCACTGGGCAATGAATCAACGTGAAGGTAAAGGTGTGATCAAAACCCATGATGGCTACACCTACGAAGGCAACTTTGTCAACAATCAATTACAAGGTTCTACAAAAGTGTATGATCCAAAAGGCGGCCTCTTCATCGGAGAATGGGAAGCAGGCAAAGCAGTTGGAATTGGACAATACACGGCATCTGATGGTCACAAAGAAGATGGAAAATGGGTAGAGAAAAATTTTCAAAGCGAATCACAATCTACCAAACCAGCTCCTCAGGAATTTATTGCTGATTGCAATCTTGTTCCCTGCAGTTCAGGAAAAGGGAAGATGATATTCCAGGATGGATCTGAATACATCGGCTCGTTTTTAAATGCATTGCCGGATGGTGAAGGCGAATGTAAATATGCAAATGGTGATACCTACACGGGTCAATGGGTAGAAGGCATGCCAGAGGGAAAAGGAATTTACACTTATAAAAACGGAGTTGCACTTAACGGTGAATGGAAAGAAGGAAAATTTATCGACAAGAAACCCTTGGTCAAATCATCCTATGCTGAAGGCGTGAATATTTATGCATTGATTGTTGGTGCATCACGCTATGATTTTTTTGAATCACTCAAATACACAGATGATGATGCTTACAGAGTCTTTGCTTTTTTAAGAAGCCCGGAAGGCGGTGCAGTTCCCGAAGATCACATCCGATTGTTGATTGATGAAAGCGCGATTGCGGATAATATCTATAAAGGTCTTGATGAAATCATTTCCATGGCGGGACCTGATGATGTAGTAATGGTATATCTCGCTGGACATGGTTTGCAGGGATTCTTTTTACCCACAGATAGCGATGGGTATAAAAACAGGGTTGAATATGAAGAAATCAAATCTCGCCTGGCTAATTGTGAAGCCCATCAAAAATTAGTCATTGCAGACGCTTGTTATTCTGGTTCTCTTCTAGCCGCCAAGACACCGATGTTTGAGTCAGTGGACCTGTTTTATAAAAAACTGGCAGCCAGTGGGGGAGGGACTGCCTTCCTGCTTTCGAGTAAGAGCGAGGAGTATTCCCTTGAGTCCCTTGGCCTCCGTCAAGGCATTTTCAGCCATTTCCTGATAAAAGGCCTGGAAGGGGATGCTGATAAGAATGCTGACAAGATGGTCACCCTGGACGAGCTCTATTCCTTTGTTTATGAGAAGGTTAGAGCCTATTCTCAAAATATGCAGACACCTGTTTTAGCCGGAGATGCGGACCGGGATATGCCTCTTGCCAGTATACGTTAGCTGAAACTTGGTTATTCGGGTCCGGATTTCTATCTTTGCCGCCCGTTTTTGACATTATTGTAAAATAGCGCTTGCAGCCCTCGGGAGTATGCAGGCTACAAACCCAAGCTAACGCCATGCGGCATTATGAATTGACTTTCATAGTCGATCCTGTGTTGTCTAATGAAGAGACACAGACCATCCGACAGACCTACGAAGACCAGGTCAAAAAACAAGGTTGCCAGATCGTCCACGTCGATGATTTAGGTCTCCGCCAACTCGCCTACCCACTCAACAAGCGTAACTCAGGCATCTATTTCAGCATCGAGTTCACCAGTGAAAACGGCGAAGCCATTGCTCCAATCGAACTTGCCTTACGTCGCGACGAACGCATCATGCGTTACCTCTCGATCGCTTTAGACAAATTCGGAGCGAAGTACAATGAAGACAAGCGTAACGGCCTGATCAAAAAGACCCAGCGCATGAAACGTAAAGTACCTAAGGATTCAGTTCCAATGCCGACACCTGTTGCAGCGCCGATTGCAGTTGCCCCTAAAGTGATTGAGGTCATCCCTGAAATCGTCGACATCGCTGAAGAAGAATAGTTTTCAGTATTCGGTGATCAGTAATCAGTAATACAAAATCTGAAATCTGAATCCAAAATCTGAATTCAAAAATTAAATCCAAAATCTAAAATCTAAAATCCAAAATAGACAATGGCTAGTCAAGAGGATATTAAGTTTCTCAGTAACCCCAACATCGGGAAACAACGCAAAAAATATTGCCGCTTTAAAAAATTCGGCATCCGTCATATCGATTACAAGGACCCTGATTTCCTGGCACAATTCCTTAACGAACAAGGAAAAATATTGCCACGCAGAATCACGGGCAACTCACTGAAATATCAACGTAAAGTATCTGAAGCTATCAAGCGTGCACGTCACCTGGCTTTACTGCCTTACGTAACCGATTTGTTGAAATAAGCATTCACCTTCTGAACCACAGATCATGGAAATTATATTGTTAAAAGATATGGACACCCTTGGCGAGCGCCATGAAGTAGTGAAGGTAAAACCGGGGTATGCCCGCAATTACCTGATCCCTACCAAGCTGGCTTTAGTCGCTAATGCTACCAATAGGGCGAAACTGGAAAAACTCCGTGCTGATGAAGCTTCTCATGAAGCTGATCGCATCACGGATTTCAAAGCCCTTGCCGCTAAACTGGAAGGACAAGTGTTACGCATCGGAGCTAAAGCTGGAACCACTGGCAAGATATTCGGTAGTGTTACCAGCGTCCAGATTGTTAAGGCCCTGAAGGACCAGATGGGAATTGAGGTTATTCGTAAGAAAGTCGAATTGCCTGAAGAAGTGAAAGTCCTTGGCCAATACACCGCTATCATCAATTTTCACCCCGAGGTACAATCGAAGGTGCAGTTTGAGGTAGTAGAAGAATAGAAACCAACCTTGATTTCCCGGTGTAGAGCCTGGAAATAACCTATCGAGGCCTGCAGTAATGTGGGCCTCTTTTTTTTAAGGGTTTTGCCTCAAACCCATAAAAAAGGCAATTTCCCTCTTGACAATCAATTGGAAAGAATTAACTTTATCCAATTCTCCCCTATAATTGCAATGCCCTTTTCGTTTAAACTAGATCGCACCACCGCGATTTGTTATTTCGTGCAATCAATTTTAGTAACCAATTTAAAATTCTACATATGAGACTCAGAATTAAATTGTTCCACCTCAGCATGGTTGTGTTAACTGTCTTGCTGTTTTCGAAGTGCGCTTCAGATGAAGGCGTGAGACCTTCGGATGACTCTGCCATTACAGGTCGTGGACTTATATCTGGTGGAACTGGAGTAGCAGTCAATTTGACCGGGCTCTCCACTCAAAATGAACTGGTCTTTCTTGCTGTAAATTCTCATGGTGTTACTGAGACCGGCTTACTTCCGATAGTCGGACTACGTGCAGGTGAAGTCATTATAGCTATTGATAAGACCAAGGAGCTTTATGGACTTTCCAATCAGAATGCCATTTATAAAATCAATACATTCAACGGTCAGGCCAGGCCATTGGGAGGAAATTTCACTCCTGCAATCACTGGTGCCTTGATAGGTTTTGATGTGAGCCCATCAGACAATGTTATCCGGGTTGAAACAGCTAATGAGAATTTGCGCATCAGCTCTACCACCGGACAAGTGATTGGAACAGATCCTGTATGGCACATCACAGGATTGTCTTTAAATGGTATCGCTTATTTGCCAGGTGTTGCTGGATCAAAAGCTACAGTATACGGTATTGACATCGCCGGTCAAAAACTTTACAAACAAGCTCCCGCAGGCACAGGCGCAGTCGTGCTCGTTGGTTCTACCAATTTTAATTGGAGGCTTGAAGGCGGTTTTGATATCGCCAGCAATGGGGTTGGATACACAGTTCAATACGGACATGGTTTCTCGAGCGGAGGTTCCGGAATTGGCAGTGACGATGTTACGCAGGATAATTACAGGTTGCATTCTGTCGACCTGAAATCAGGAGCTGCTAAAAGTATAGGCGTCGTAAGGCCGATGTTGGGCTTGACGGTTCAATAGTCTGCTATTTCAAAATAAGCTTTAAAATAAATTTTATAAAGCTGCCGGTTTCCACTTCCGGCAGCTTTTTTATTATGACTACTTTTGGCCATTGCTACCCTGTTATCTATGAGTCAATCCCAGTCATTCGAAGTTATCGGTGGAAATAAATTGTCAGGCGTGCTCACTCCACAAGGAGCAAAAAATGAAGCGCTGCAAATCATCAGTGCAGTACTGCTTACTTCGGCCCCTGTTGAAATTTCCAATATTCCCGACATTTCAGACATCCGCTCTCTTATTGAATTATTGAAAGGACTTGGGGTCAAGGTTACTTCACTCGCGAAAGGTCATTACCGTTTTCAGGCTGATGACATTGATCTCGATCATTTTGCTTCCAAAGATTTTCAAATCAATAGCCGAAAGATCCGGGGGAGTGTCATGTTGATCGGACCACTTCTGGCAAGATTTGGAAAAGCATTTCTGCCAAAACCAGGTGGTGATAAGATAGGCCGAAGAAGACTGGATACTCACTTTCATGGTTTCGAAAACCTCGGTGCCAACTTTGTCTATGATGACGAAGGTGATCAATACTATGTAGAATCCAAAGGCGGTCTGAAAGGCGCTTACATTTTAATGGATGAAATTTCCGTGACAGGAACTGCCAACATTCTCATGGCTGCAGTGATGGCACAAGGAACAACAACTATTTACAATGCTGCCTGTGAACCCTATTTGCAGCAACTCTGTAAACTTCTCAATGGAATGGGAGCCAGGATCACTGGATTGGGTTCAAACATGCTGGTGATCGAAGGTGTCGAGCAACTGGATGGAACATCTCATGTCATTCTTCCGGACATGATTGAGATAGGTTCCTTTATTGGACTTGCTGCCATGACACAATCCAATCTGAAGATTAAGAATTGTGCCATACCTCATCTTGGTATTATTCCCAGGATTTTTGAGCGACTCGGTATCGATCTTGAAATCAATGGTGATGATATTGATGTCAAAGCACAGGACGTCTACGAAATACAAAGCTTCATTGATGGCTCAATTATGACCATCTACGATGCGCCATGGCCTGGATTCACGCCGGACCTGATGAGTATTGTGTTGGTAGTGGCTACGCAAGCGAGAGGAAGCGTCCTTATTCATCAAAAGATGTTTGAAAGCCGCTTGTTTTTTGTGGACAAGCTGATTGACATGGGTGCTCAAATTATTTTATGTGATCCGCATCGCGCAACGGTCATTGGTTTGGAAAGAAAAAATGCTTTGCGGGGAATTGAAATGAGTTCTCCGGATATTCGTGCCGGTGTAGCTTTATTAATTGCTGCCATGTCTGCGCAGGGAAAATCCATGATCCACAATATTTCCCAGATTGACAGGGGATATGAAGAGATCGATACGCGTCTCAATGCTATCGGTGCACAGATCAGGCGCGTGGAGATAGGATAGTGGAAATTTAGCTTTCCCTTTCAATTACATATTTAATGAGGTCCCTCATTGAATCTGCCGCGGGGGATCCGGGAATTGCGTCTAACTGAATTCGTGCTTCTTCCAGGATGGATTCCATTGCTTTCTGCGCATATTCAATTCCACCGGTATCATACACCATCTTGATCAATTCGCTGACGCGTTTTTTATCAGTGTTAAATTTCTCTACTGTTCGAATGAGATGTTTCTTTTGTTGTGGATTTACTTTTTGTAAGGTGTAGATCAAAGGAAGGGTCATCTTTTTTTCCTGGATATCGATGGCACGCGGTTTCCCAACATTGATTTCGCCATAATCGAAGAGATCGTCTTTGATTTGAAAAGCCATCCCTATTTTTTCGCCGAGGTTATAAAACTGATCGATCGTGGCCTGGTCATTGATCACGGAGGCAGCGCCACTTGCACATGCCGCTGCAATCAACGAAGCTGTTTTCTTTCGGATGATATCGAAATAAACTTCTTCAGTAATGTCTAAACGCCTGGCTTTTTCTATCTGCAATAATTCGCCTTCACTCATATCTCTCACTGCTCTGGACATAATTTGCAAAATATCATAAGCTCCATTGTCTAACGCCACCAATAATCCGCGCGACAACAAATAGTCACCCACCAGCACGGCGATTTTATTTTTCCAAAGCGCATTAATAGAAAAGAAACCTCTGCGTTGATAAGCATCGTCTACCACATCATCATGCACCAGCGTGGCGGTATGCAAGAGCTCAACTAAAGAGGCTGCCGTATAAGTCTTTGGCCCAATCTCTCCACACATCCTCGCCGATAACAATACAAAAATCGGACGCATCTGCTTTCCCTTGCGATGCACGATGTAATGCATGATCTTATCTAACAAGGCGACACGGCTCCGCACTGCATCCCTGAAATGCTTTTCAAAAGCCTCCAGCTCTTCAGCTATCGGTGCTTTTATTTCCCGGAGTTCTTTGTTAGCCACTAATTACACAAATTGATTTTTATTTACTCACAACTCACAACTCACAACTCACAACTCACAACTCACTACTCACCTCTCACCTCTCACTTTTTAACTCTTCCTGATTTGCATTGGGCTACACCCAATGCTGGTTGATTACGGCCTTTCAGGCCTTGATTGTTTCTTGCCCTCTTACTTTCTTACTTTCTTGCATTTGCAGCTGTATCACGATGGCTATGCACAAAAAGTAAATAGTCCCCAGCTTATCCGTTTCCACTGTATCATTGAGTGAAAGGATAAACATATTGCAGGCAAAAGAAATCAGTGCTGCTACCAACAATGCTTTCTCGGGCCCATTTTCCATTCGATGGTATAAGCGCTCACCGATCAGTAATACTGAGATCATCAGTGTAAGTAAAATCAATAATCCCGGTATGCCTTGTTCTACTGCCGTCATCAGGTAATAATTGTGTATCCCCGAATGCTCCGGATTATTGCTGACATAGGTGGTGAAATGCCGGTCGACAAAACTTTGATAGACACTGTAAAAACTCGATGGCCCGAAGCCCAACATGGGTTTGTCTTTAACCATGTAATAGCCCGCTACCCAACGATAAAATCGCTCGACAGATGAAATATCTTCCAGCTTGTAAGTAGCGGTAACGAGGTCGCTGAATTTTTTCTGCGTGATCGTCTTTTCGTAATCCGGTGCATACGATATATACCAGTTGTCATACGAGAGCCATCCAACAAACAAAATCACACTCGCGAGCGCCACAGGGACCATCACTCTCAACATTCGCCATCGCACACCGAAATAAGTTCCGATAGATAGCGGCACACAAAGCCATGCCGCACGGGTGTACGAAAAATAAATCCCGACGATCATGAGGATCAATGAGAACGTAAAAAAATTCCTGATGCGCTTATCTGTCGCTTCTCTTCTCATCCACCAGGCAAAAGGCAAAAGCAATCCAATGCAACAAGCATAATCGACATGATTACGATAGATAGGCATGATAGCATTGTTGACCGTAGAAAAAGTAAATCCATATTGACTGTGCCTGATCAGGACGACAATGATTGAAGCAATCAACGGAATGAAAAGAAATAAGCCCCATTGTTTGTAATCTTCAACACGGCGAAACAGCAGGATCGGCATGGCAATAAAACAAACCAGGTACCATGATTTGGCTAGTGTATATTTTATTGAAATAATAGGTTCTTGTGAAGTAATGGTGGTTATTATAATCCACGAAAAATGAATGAACAGGAGAATGAAAAGCGGTTGAAAAATAAACCGGAAACTAACCTCGCCCCGATTAAGAAAAAGATAAACTGGAAAAAAAAGACAAGACGCCCACATCAGGGTCTCTGAAGGAAAATCGGTTGAAAATCCCCCTGGCAAATCAATCTCAATAGCAAACGGAATCGTCATCCAGATCATCAGGTAGAGGATCCGGAAATCTTTAACGCCCCATACGATGAATGTAAAAACAAGAGGCAACACCAGGAAGGCCCATTCTTTTGTCAGGAAGAAACCAAATAGACCCATGAAAAGAATGCCCATGATCAACACCAGCACACCCACTTTTTGAGTGAGTACTGAGGAGATTCGGTCCCGTACAGCTGACATTCGGCCAAAGATAGCCGATGGCTTTTAATAGGCTTATACCACCAGTTTCAGGTTATAAGGAACGGATGGCAGAAAACTCTAATTTTACGCCCTTCAACCAATCCGGACACTGTGCTCGAATTCTTCAAGAAGAATCATCTTTTCAACAGCCTGCTGCTTTTGCCGTATGCCTTGATTCTTCGGATGGTGGTCCTGATCTTTCCTCCAGCAAGAATTCCGGGAGAGATCTATGGCAACTGGGGCAAAGAAATCATTGAATCCATTCAACATTGGGGAGTTGGTTCTTACCTACTGTCTACCTTTTTAGTCTTTATCCAGGCTGCCATTGTCAATCGATTATTCATCAAGCAAAGTATGATCGGGGAGATCAATCTTTTTCCCGGGCTGTGTTACGTTCTTCTGACGGCTTTGCATCCATCCTTCATAGGGTTGAGTTCCATCCTGGTGGCCAATACCACCTTGATGATCGGGTTGGGTTACTTATTCGATATTCTTAAAAAAGAAAGACAGGAAGAGACCCGGTTTATGGTCGGTTGGTGGTTGGCCGTGTCAGGTTTGATCTATACCCCATACCTGGTGCTTTTCCTTTTTGGCCTCATCTCCATGAGTTTTCTGAAGACCCTTAAGATGAAGGATATCTTTCAGTATTTCACTGGCTATCTAAGTCCATTTCTGATCACTGCGCTCGTCCAGGTGATTAACAGGTCTGACCCCTTTCCATATTTTCTTCATGACTTTGATACTTTCGGATTACCCCAAATCGCTACTTTCAAAAATATAGCCGACATCATCACGGTTTCCGTAATGGGTTTGTTGCTTGCCGTCAGTCTTTTAGGATATTCTCAATTAATTGCACGGAAAAATATTCATGCGCAGAAGAAAATCGATGCGATGTATGCCCTCATTTTCTTCAGTTTACTTATGGCCTTTTTCCCACTAAAGATTTCAGTGCAATTCCTGATGATCCTCATTCTTCCTTTCTCTCTTTTCCTGGCGATTCTATTGAGATTGATCAGGCATCCTGCTATTGCAGAGTCCATACACTTTATCCTCTTTGTTATTGCTGTCATTTCCCAGGTACTTTTTGTGATTTGATCCGGTTGGAGTATATTGGTAAAACGGAATAATTCGTTTAGGGAACGAAGGATTGAATCAGCTGGGAATTAAATTCATTTAGATCGGACACAACTATACATGAGCCAGTTTACCTGGACCTATATCGGCGATAATGGTGCCCTGCATAGGGTAGGCCTCTTTCACGGTGACAATACCGGCCACCTGATGATTTACTGTAATACCCGCATCGTCGTTATCGATTTCGGCGTCACCACCAGCAAGAACTACTCTTTTTTCATCAATGACGAGCTTTGTGACATTGCCATCGAAGAAAACGAAGGCAAGTTTTCCTATGGATTCAAAGTCGATGAAGTCACCGATACGCCCCGTAATCGCGGCCGGAGAAAGATGCTCCGCAGTGAACATCGACAGACCTTCCTGATCATTCTCGTCTTTTTAGTGCTCCTCAGTCTCATCGTTTTTTTCGTATTGCGCTAAGAATAGCTAATTTTGGCGCCCCCATGGTGGACAGATTGGAAACATATATAGAAAGCCTCATTTTCGTTGCCCAGCACCCGGTCAGGCGAGAAGACATCCGGTATAACCTGGAAAATGCACTCCAGGTCAAGATCGATCCGGAAGAGATGGAAGAATCCCTCAAGCGGTTATTGGAGAAATACTGGGATGACAACTTTGCGATTGAGATCGTGGAAGTAGCTGAAGGGTTTCAGTTTGTAACCAAAAGCGCTTATCACCACATTGCCGGTCATTATCTTAAGCAGCTGACTAAAAGAAGACTCTCTAAAGTTGCTTTGGAGACTTTATCCATCATCGCTTACAAGCAACCTGTTTCAAGGGCGGAGATTGAACAAATCCGTGGCGTCAACGCGGATTATGCAATTGATAAATTATTGGAAAAAGAGCTCATCGAAATTGCCGGACGATCGACAGGTCCCGGCAAACCATTGCTCTATACCACCAGCGGTAAATTCATGGATTACTTTGGCCTGCGATCGATGGATGATATGCCCCAGTTAAAGGAATTCATTGCAGCTTCAGAAGAGATTGGCGAGCCACCTGCTTTGGAAGAAATCGTGACGATCGTGCCACCTTCCTGGCACAATGGTGAACCACATGGCGATTCTCCTGTTGATGAATCGGAATAATCATGGCAGATACCATCGTCAACAGAGTAGCGGAAAGCGGATTGATCACAATCAAACCGGAAGAGTGGATTTCAAAAACACAACCTGCTGAATTCGATCTTAAAGACTATCTCTTTATGGCACTGATCCTGAAAGAAAAGGATTTCAGGGAAGCCATGAAGACCCATGACTGGTCACAATACAAGAGTAGGTCATTATGCGTTTTCTGTTCAGCTGATGCGATTATTCCAAGTTGGGCCTACATGTTAGTAGCCACCAATGCCGCTCCTTTTGCAACTGAAATATTTTACGGAACCACCAATCAATGGAGAACTGCTCAACTTTTAACAGCCATTGATCAAATGGACATGAGCCAGTACAAAGATCAAATGATCGTGATCAAAGGCTGCAGTGATGAATTTGCAATTGGACCGGAAGTTTATGTTGCGCTGACTTCGCGGTTAGTGCCGGTAGTTAAATCACTTATGTTTGGCGAGCCTTGTTCCACGGTGCCTGTTTACAAACGCCCGAAAGCAAACGGATAATCTCTATCTTCAACCTGTGTACACGGCCTCATCGTTAGCCTCTCTGTTTCCAGCTGGAAATCATGAATTGCCGTTTCCCGATTCTCCTGTTCAAAACATTTGTATTGATAGTCGTAAAGCTGCTTGGCAACCAAATGCTATTTTCCTGGCGTTGCAGGGAGCGCGCATAGATGGACATCGATATATCCAGGATGCTTATCAGCACGGCGTACGCACTTTTTTAGTTCGTGACGATTCGGATCTTTCCTCTTTTCCTGAAGCGAATTATATCTGCGTACCCAATGTGCTTGAAGCGTTTCATGCATTAGCCAAATATCATCGGGAGCAATACAAAGGAACAGTCATTGCGATAACGGGGAGCAATGGAAAGACATGGGTGAAAGAATGGTTGTACATGCTGATGTTCAGAGATCTCTCTGTGTATCGAAGTCCGGGGAGTTATAACAGCCAGGTAGGTGTACCACTTTCAGTTTGGAATATTCCGCTCGATTCAAAATATGCAATTATTGAAGCCGGGATTTCTACACCAGGCGAAATGGAGAAACTGGAAAAAATCATTCAACCGGAAGTGCTTGTCTTTACGCATTTAGGGGATGCGCATGATGAAGGATTTAATGATGATCAGAAATTAAAATTAAAAGAGAAATTAATTCTTGGAAAAAATGCATCCGTATTTGTTTTTCCGGCGGATGAAATTATTGTTAAGGATAAAATTCAAAAATTATTTTCCGGTAGAAAATTAATTTCCTGGAGCTTAAGCGGGAAAGGAGATATCAATGCAGAGGCATCAAAGGTCGAAGGATTTTCTTTAATTAAAATTCATCAAAAGGAAAATTCAATTGAATATAAAATTCCTTTTTCCGGAACGGTTCCAATAAATAATAGCCTCGCTTGCTTTGCCACTTTAAAAGCATTAAATATTTCTGTTGAAGAAAGATTGCATGCTTTTGAAGAATTGCAACCGATCGATATGCGGTTGAAAGCGGAGCTGGGTATCCAGGGTTGTGTGTTGATTAATGATAGTTATAGCCTCGATCTCGATTCATTGCAATTTGCTTTGGATAGTCTCGATATAGCCGGACCTACGCAACGAAAGACATTGATCCTTTCCGATCACGCGCATGGTCGTCCAAGAATTTATCGCGACATCGCCGGAATGATTGTTGGTGCAGGAGTGGATAAATTGATTTGTGTAGGCCAGGAAGTAAGTGAGCTGGTCGAACTCATGCCGGCAGAGATTGAATGTAAAGCGTATGCTGATGTGGATGATTTGATTCGACTTGGCGGCATGGCGGATTTTCATGACGAAGTGATCTTGTTGAAAGGGGCGAGGCGATTTGGATTCGAACGTATTGCGCGCCAATTGAGATTGCGATCACATAGTGCTGTGCTGCATGTGGACTTTGGTGCGTTGGATAATAATCTTCGTTACTTCTATAAACAGATCAGGCCCGGTGTAAAAAAGATTGCAGTGGTCAAAGCCAATGCATATGGTGCCGGTAGTCTTGAAGTGTGCAGGTTTTTATCGTATCAGCATATTGATATGTTGGCGGTAGCGGTGATTGATGAAGGGATTGAATTGAGGGATGCAGGCATTACACTTCCTGTGATTGTGCTCAACCCGGATCCGGAAGGCATGGATCTCATCCTGCAGCATCATCTCGAACCGGAAATCTATAATGAGCATATCCTACGAAAGCTTTTGACACAATGCCAGTTTAGCCAGGAATCAACGGTGATTCACATCAAGCTCGATTCCGGCACACACAGGCTTGGATTTACTTTAAAAGACATTCCTGCATTGGTGGAAGTCTTGTCCAATCAACCATGGATAAAAGTAGGTTCCATCTTCACACACTTATCCGGTAGCGATGAAGAAAAATTTGATGACTTCACACACGAGCAGTTGAAGCGATTTGATGAGATGTATTCGCAATTAGTTTCAGGTTTAGGGTACTCTCCATTCCGGCATGTATTGAGTTCATCGGGCATCCTTCGTTTTCCGCAATATCAATATGAAGGGGTGCGACTCGGCATTGGATTATATGGAGTCGGTATTCCGCAGCATCCGCAATTGATGCCTGTGCATAGTTTGAAAGCGAGAGTATTGCACATTCTTGAAATCGAACCTGGTGAATCTGTGAGTTATTCCCGCAGTTTCATCACCGATCGTCCTCGTCGAATTGCAACTGTCAATATTGGATATGCAGATGGATTACCTCGCATTGCCGGAAATGTAGGTTGTCAATTTATGTTGCACGGAAAATTAGCGCCGATCACCGGTCGTGTCTGCATGGACATGACGATGATCGATGTTTCCAATATCCCCGAAGCAGAGATAGGGGATGAGGTGATTATTTTCGATAAGGATCATTCGATTGAAATATTAGCCAAAGCGTGTAATACGATTCCGTATGAGATCATGACGCATTTGAATCCTCGGATTCGGAAAGTGTACGAGCATTAGTTTCTGCCCCATCAAAATTTCCTGCTGCGCGAAATTTCGTTAGCCGTAAGTTGTACTTACGCTGCAAGTGTTTCTCCGCTCATCACTCAATGCGGTGATATCGCTTCGAAAACCCCGGGGCACATGAGAGTTACGCCGCGATGCGGCTACATAAAGATTTTTCTTTGCATTTCGTTGCTACCTACCTTATGCCGCGATGCGGCGAAGGCATTTTTCTTTGTTCTCTTTTTCTAAGAACCTTATGCCGCGATGCGGCGAAGCATTCCTTAGCCTTCGCCTCAGCCTTTTCCTTTGGATGCCGAAGCTTTAGCGAAGGCATCTGTTAACCATTTGTTACCAGCCCGCTCAAACCTGTTTTTTTGCCTAAACTCGCAGCCGTAATGGGCTTTTTAGCCCCGTAAATGCCTATTTTTGCGCCCTTATTCACAAACTACAACGCTACCTTTTATGCGATTTACCCTGATCCTGGCTTTTCTCTCCCTTCTAAGCTTTTCCAGCCTCACTGCCCAATCTGCCGCCCCATCTGATGACCGCACCCTCTTCACCGTTGATGGGCAACCGGTTCCGGCATCTGAATTCAGCTACATCTACAGCAAGAATAATCGCGATGATGCTGACTTCTCCGAAAAAAGCCTCCGCGAATACCTGGATCTCTACACCAAGTTTAAACTAAAGGTCCGCGAAGCCTATGCCATGCGTCTCGATACCATCACAGCGCTTAAAACAGAACTCGACGGCTATCGCAAACAACTGGCTGAAAGCTATCTCACCGATAAAGAAATAACAGACAGGCTCGTGAAAGAAGCTTATGACCGGATGCAAAAGGATATCCATGTAGCCCACATCATGATCAAAGCAGGTCCAACCGGCACGAATGACACACTGGCTGCATACAATAAAATTCAGGCTGCTTACAAACGTCTCCAGGCCGGCGAAGCATGGGATGTTGTTGCCAAAACAGCTTCTGAAGACACTGGCTCTAAAGACATGGGTGGTGACATCGGTTTTATTACAGCAATCTTACCTAGTGGTTTTTATAATTTCGAAACTGCAGCTTACAATACACTTCCAGGCACATACTCTGCTCCAATTCGCACCAACATCGGTTACCACATTGTAAAAGTTTTAGGTGATCGTCCAGCTCGTGGTGAGATGGAAGTGTCTCATATCCTCCTTCGCGTGAAAAAAGATGGCAGTGATGATGCATCGGTCAAGGCACGCATTGATGATCTCTATAAATCTATTCAAGGTGGTGCCAAGTTTGAAGAAGTGGCTCGCAAATCTTCTGAAGACAAACAAACTGCAGAACGTGGTGGTTTTATCGGAACGATGGTCATCAATCAATTTGACAGAACTTTTGAAGAAGCGGCTTACGCATTGAAAGCAGATGGTGATATCAGTGCCCCGGTTAAAACAAGTTTAGGCTGGCACATCATCCGTCGCGTTCGCCTTCGTCCTATGTTAGCATTCGATGCTGCAAAGAAAAAAATTGAAACCCAGATCAGTAAAGATGAGCGCATCTCCGATGCACGCAAGAGCATGGTCTCCCGCATCAAGAAAGAAGCTGGCTATTCTGTTGATCAAACTGTTTACAACGAATTTGTTGATCAGGTAGGTCCGGATTTACAAACATATCGCTGGCAAGTACCAAGTCTAAAGGCTGCCACCATATTGACACTCGGAAAAGATTCCTATACCAATATTGATTTTGGAAATTATATCCGCAACAACGCCCGCACACGCATGAGCCTGCCAAAGGGCACAGCGAATAAAGAAATTGTCGATAAAGTCTTTGATGATTTTGTCAACGAGAAAGCTCTTTATTTTGAAGAAAAAAATCTTGTCAATAAATATCCTGAATTCAAATCGCTGATGCGCGAATATGAAGAAGGTATATTACTCTTCGAAGCCACCAAAGACAATGTATGGGACAAAGCCAGCAAAGATTCTGTTGGCCTCGCTGCGTTCCATGATGCTCACAAAATGAATTACATGTGGGATGAGCGCTTAGAGATTGCAACAGTCTCCCTTGATTCTGCTCACATGAATCAAATGCCAACCATAAAAAAATGGGCCGCTAAAAAACCTATCAAGGACGTTGCAGCCAAGGCCGCTAAAAAAGGAATTCCACTGCAAGTGACCACTCGCGTTTATCAAAAGGAAGAAAAACTTCCTGAAGGTATCACCTGGACACAAGGTCTGAAAGTGGATCTTCCCGATGGAAAAGGTTTTATGAGTGTGGAGAAATTAATTCCACCAACACCGAAGACACTGGATGAAGCAAGAGGCTATGTGATTGCAGATTACCAGGACCAACTCGAAAAGGAATGGGTAGAATCTTTGCAAAAGAAATACCCGGTAGTGGTGCATGAAGATGTGTTGATGAGCCTCGTTAAAAAATAAAACGGTTGCTCCGATCGAAAGCATAAAAGAAATAGTAAAATTTACTGTGATAGGGCCGTTCATTGTAACGGCTCTATTTTCTTGTGCCCGCCACAAAGAGGTTGAACAGAAACCAGAACCCAAACTCCTTGCTCAAGTCTTCGATTACAAACTCTATTATGATGATGTAAAGGACCTGCTCCAAAAATATACGGATCCGGCCGACAGCATTCAACAAGTGAGGACACTCACTGATCACTGGGTCCGGGATAGATTGCTTCTCGTGGAAGCTGAAAAGAATTTTCCGAAGGAGGCCAACATGAATAAATTGTTGGAAGACTACCGGCAGTCTTTGCTCAGGCATTTTTTCGAACAACATGTCATTGAGGAACGATTGGACACGGTCATCACCGAACAGGATCTGCTTCAATATTATGAGGCTAATAAAGAGCAGCATCGGCTTGAAGCCGGAATCCTGCGCGGGTATTATTTTAAAATCAAAAAACCGCAGACCCGCAATGATAAAATCATGACCTGGTGGAGGACCTTTCCGCAAGAGCATTATGCGGAAGTGCTGGATTATGCCAACAAGCACGCTAAAACCAATTGGTCCGACACCACGATTTGGTACGAAACGAATAAACTGATCCAGCTTTTTCCGGAAGGAACACTTTCAGAGACGTCAGTACGTTCTAATCGGAGCGTAGTGAGGGCGGACCAGGATTATTATTACCTGTTTTACCCGCTGGAAGTGTATAATAAGCAGGATATTGCCCCGTTGGACAGGATCCGGGAACAGGCTGCCCGATATATCATCCATCAGCGTGAACTGGAACTGCTGGACAGGATTAAAAAAGAAATTTACGACCGCGATATTCAAAATGAACGCGTTCAAATCTATACGAAATGAAAAAAATCTGGACTCGATTTGGGATGTTAGCTGCGTCATTTCTGATGACTGGAATGTTATCGGCGCAGGATACCCTCATCCTTGACAAGATCATTGCCAAAGTCGGTGGAGAAGTGATTTTTTATTCCGACCTGGAAAATCAATTGGTGTCCATGCGGGAACATAAAATGCCAACTGGTAAAGTGGAAACCTGTTCAACACTGGAAAGTTTATTGGCCCAGTCCATGTTGGTTCATTATGCCAAAATCGATAGTGTCAAGGTGACTGAAGAGGAAGTGAATAGCGAGATTGATTCCCGCATGAACCAGATCCTCGCGTACATGAACAATGACCGCAAACTTTTCCAGGATGTATACGGACAAACGGTGAGTGAGATGAGGGACCAGGTGAGAGAAGACATGGAGCGCAAACTCCAAGGCGAACGTATGCAAGCCAAGATCATGGAGAATGTAGATGTGACACCCTCCGAGGTTGTTGATTTTTATAAAAACATTCCGAAGGATAGTCTTCCATATTATAATGCAGAAGTAGAGTTGGCAGAAATTGTAATGACACCAAAGGTGAATTCAGATGAAAGGCTTAAGGCTTTAGACAAGATTACCAAGATCCTTCAGCAGGTTCGTGGCGGTGCCGATTTTGCAGAATTGGCTAAAAAATATTCGGATGACGGTAGTGCAAAAAATGGAGGTGACCTGGATTGGACAGTGCGCGGAAATTTTGTTCCTGAATTTGAAGCCGCTGCCTTTCAATTAGAGAAAAACCAGATTTCAGAAGTGGTGGAAACTGATTATGGGTTTCACATCATCCAGTTGTTGGATCGTCGGGGAAATTCAATTCACACAAGACATATCTTAATTCGTCCGCAAATCACTAATGCCGACAAACAAAAGACCATTAATACGCTGGATTCCATCAGGCATTTGATTAATGTCGATTCCATGACCTTTGCTCAAGCCGTATTTAAATTTGGTGATAAAAAAACACAGAGCTATAGTAACAATGGCCGGATGATCAATCCTAAAACTTCCAATACCTTTTTCGAAACAGCCGATGTAGACAGTGAAATTTTCTTTAACATCGACACGCTGCAGGTCGGAGAAATCACTCATCCGTTAGAGTACAGATCGCCGATCGGAGATTATTATTACAAGATTGTGCAACTGCAGAGCCGTTCTAAACCCCACCAGGCGAATCTGCAACAAGATTATAGCCGCATCCAGCAAGTGGCACGGGAGACTAAAAAGAATTACGCTTTTAGCGAATGGATCGATAAGCACATACCGAATACTTACGTCATGATTGATTCATCCTATCAGACATGCCCGAATATTGATCGCTGGCAGGCGAAATGGATGGGAACCAAATAAGGATTTAAGATTTAAGATTGGAGATTTAAGATTTACACTTACGATTTACGATTTGTGATTTGCCATTTTTGATTTGTGATTTGCGAATTCGTTTATTATTTCGCAAACACTTTAATGGATTGCTGTTGTCCATCCTGGTTCACAACCTTAACCATATAAATCGCATTTGAGAGCGACTGTCCCAGGTTAAGAGTTGAATGGCCTTTGTTGTAGTCTGTTCGACCGATGGATAAAATTTCACGTCCCAGTACATCGGTTAATGTAAAAATCAACTGCTGGTTTTGAAGTGAAGTAAAATTTAGTTCGCCTGAAGCGGAGAGGGAGATATTCTCGATTAAAGAATTCGCTTTAGGTTGGAGTTGCGAAATACCTGTTGTATTGTTAATATCGATAATGCCAGAAAAACATTCGTCGTGTAATTGTATTTGATTCAATACTGCATAAGTATCGAGATCACCCTCCATGAATTCATAGCCCAACGGGTTTTCTGAAAAACATAGTGTCGATCCCCCTGGTTGGTTTATATCAAATACAAACTGAATCAAGGTGGTGGAGTCAGGATTATATTCACCATTTAGCGCTAAATCCAACCATACAGAAGTTACGCTACCGGCAATTGGATTTCCAACACAGCTTCCATCATAACCAGATAGTGCTCCACCTCGAATGCCCCAAAAGGTCATCTTTGTAGGATCATAGGCCATGGAATACTGAAGCACCAACATGCGGTCATAATCTTTGGCATATAGGTTATAGACCTTTTCAGTCGTATTAACATGATCCAGAGCCAGGCCCAGTAATGGTATATTCTGAGTTGATGCTGAAACACAGAAACAACAAGCAATGAGAATAAAGAAGTGTTTCATGGCATTAAATTTAGAAGATCAGGGAAGCTCATTTACATGATTGTTGTAAAATAAAGGAGAGGGGTCTTTATATTGACTAAAGTACAAAAATTCAGACTTATTTTGGCCTGCTGATGACATCCACTCGTGCTATTATCCTCGTTTCCCTCATCTGGTTACTCCTTGGCACTTTTTATTTTCCCAAATGGAATAAGACAGGGTATGAGGCTACGATCAGTTGGGATGTAAGTGGTTACTATCACTATCTACCGGGACTCTTCATCTATCATGACCTAAAGAACCAGACCTGGATGGAGGAGATCAATAAAAAATATCTTCCTTCCCCAGCTTATGATCAGGCTTTCGTCCACGAACCTTCTGGAAACAAAGTCAACAAACATCCTATAGGGCAGGCGGTGCTCTATTCTCCTTTCTTTTTTTTGGGACATGCTTACGCAAAACTCACCAATGCTTATCCCGCTGACGGATATAGCAAGCCATACCAGGTCGCCATTTGGTTCGGCAGTTTACTCTTTTGTGTGCTGGGATTAATTTTACTTCGGCGCGTATTGCTTTATTATTTCGATGAAACAATAACCGCGTGGACCATTCTTGCAATAGGACTGGTTACGAATTATATGGAATATGCTTCCATCACCAATGCCATGAATCACGGTTGGCTCTTCACGTTACTATGTGCATTGATTTTATTTTCTATTCAGTTCTATAAAAAGGCAGATTGGAAATCAGCTTGCGGAATAGGCTTGTCTCTTGGACTTGCCGTTCTCACGAGACCTACAGAAATTATTTGGATATGGATTCCTTTGCTCTGGGGATTGACTTCCTTGAAAGAACGATCTTCTTTTTTCATTTCGAATTGGAAAAAAATTTTAATGTCGCTCATTATTTTTAGCAGTATCCTGAGTATCCAGTTGATTTATTGGAAGTATGTAGCGAACGAATGGGTGATTTATACCTATGGCGACCAGGGATTCGATTGGTTCCATCCTGCGATAAAACGTGCTCTTTTTGGTGCCAACATTGGATGGTGGACCTATACTCCGATCATGTTCATGGCTATGTTCGGATGGTTTGGGATTTATAATAAACATAAATCCATTTTCTGGTCTTTATTTATCACGAGTACATTAGCTATTTACATTACCCTTTGCTGGAAACATTTTGAATCGGGTGGGGGGCTTGGCCAGCGCAACCTGATTCAAATCTATCCACTGATGGCTTTTCCATTGGCGATGTGTATTACCTGGATATTAAAACTTAATGCAGGCAGATGGATATGGATCGGAATATTTTTGATCAATACGTATTACAATGCCTGGTGGACTCACCAGGCGCATAAAGGTGGGTTTTTCCAGGCAGGGCAGATGAATAGGCATTATTTTCTTAAAGTGGTTGGTCGGTTGCATCCCAACAAAGATTATTTCAAATTGCTGGATACTCCTGAATATTTTGAAGGAAAACCAACAGATGTCAAATCCATTTTTGAAAATAGCTTTGATGCAGATACGAATGCTTTTACCATCGATTCTCTTTCCGGACAAAAAGCCATCCTTTTCAATGCCGATCATCAATTTTATGGCCCGGCTACATTACCGGTTTCTGATAATTTCTCATGGCTCAGGCTAGAAGCTGACTTCACAATATTATCCCGCGAATGGGATGTCTGGAAATATGCACAATGGATTGTCCAGTTTTATGATGGAGAGAAAGAGATCAAGAATAATTCAATCCGGATTCAACGATTGATTCCAGTTGATCATACAGCCACCCATCTTTTCTTTGATGTAAAAATTCCTAAAGCTGCTTATACAAAATGTGTAATGACGGTTTGGAATGGAGGATCTCCGCAAGTTTTATTAATGGATAATGTAAAGGTTTCTTGTTTTAAGTAGGAGTAAAACTTGGGACGACAGAAGTATTTTTTTTACTTCCTAATTGATTATTGGTTATTCGTTATTGAAAGGATTGCCAGAACAGGGAATATCCAATACCCACAGTTCTTTTTTACTTCCTAATTGGTTATTGGTTATTCGTTATTGGTTATTGATTTGTGTGGCAGAATGGGGAATGGTTCGACTTCGCTCACCAACCGTATCCAATATCCAATAGCCAATGAGGAAGGAATAGAATTGGGAATATCCAATAGCCAATAACCAATGAGGAAGGAAAATAAAAAGACCGATCCTAACCCCCCTGTTTGGACCGGTCTTAATGAGAAAATCGACATTTGATCATCTCTAGTGACACATCATATAGCATATACCTTGCCAATCTTTCCTGATCTTGCGGCCCCATTGCGTCATTTTGACAGAAAAAACCGGATGGCACACCATTTGACAGCCTGCATTTGAAATATTATAGATTAAAAATCAAAGAGTTATGACGAAAGGATCGATTACTGTCCAGACGGAAAATATTTTTCCTATCATCAAAAAATTCCTCTATTCCGACCACGAAATCTTCCTTCGTGAACTGATCTCCAATGCCATCGATGCTACTTCCAAACTTGAGGCCATTGCCGGATCCGGAGAAATCGATGGCGAACTTGGCGATCTCACTATTCACGTGAATGTTGATAAGGCTGCCGGAACCCTGACCATCAGTGATAGGGGCATAGGAATGACCGAAGCAGAGGTTAAGAAATACCTGAATCAATTGGCTCTAAGTAGTGCCGAAGACTTCATCAAAAAATACCAGGGTAAAACCAATATCATCGGCCACTTCGGTCTAGGCTTTTATTCAGCCTTCATGGTAGCCGATAAAGTGGAAGTTATCACCCGCTCTTACAAGAAGACGCCTAAAGCAGTCCATTGGGTGTGTGAAGGGAATCCTGAATATGAAATTGAAGAAACGGATCGCAAAGAACGCGGAACCGATATCATCCTGCACATCAGTGATGAGAATAAAGAATTCCTGGAACAGGATCGTATCGAACGCTTGTTGAAAAAATATTGCAGCTTCCTGCCTTTCCCTATCCAGATGGGAATGAAAAAAGATATCCGATGGGAAGGCGAGGGCGAGAATCGGAAGAAGATCGAGGAAGAAGTACCGAATATCATCAACGATACACATCCATTATGGAAAAAGAAACCAGGGAAATTAAAGGATGAGGATTACCTGAATTTTTACAAACAACTTTACCCGATGTCACCGGATCCCATGTTTTGGATCCATCTCAATATTGATTACCCGTTCAATCTGACCGGTGTATTGTATTTCCCTAAAATTGGAAATCAATTTGAACTGCAGAAAAATAAAATTCACCTCTACAGCAATCAAGTCTATGTGACCGATGAGGTGAAAGAAATTGTTCCTGAATTTCTTACCCTTCTGCATGGCGTTATTGATAGTCCTGACATTCCGCTCAACGTTTCCCGCAGCTATCTGCAAAGTGATACCAATGTCAAAAAGATCACAGGGTACATGACCAAAAAAGTCGCCGAACGTCTTTCGAAATTATTTAAAGATGATCGGGAAGGTTTTGAAAAGAAATGGGATGATATCGGGGTGTTTGTAAAATATGGCATGATCACGGATGAGAAATTTGCAGAGAAAGCCAATGAATTTGTTTTATTGAAAAACACAGAAGGTCAATATTTCACCCTGGAAGAATATAAAACCAAAATCAAGGATGTTCAAACCGATAAATATGATCGAGTCGTTGCATTATACACGCCATCACCTGAAGCCCATTTAACCTTTATCAAGCAGGCTAAGGAGATGGGCTATGATGTCCTCCATCTTCACCATGTCATCGACAATCACTTTATCCAACAATTGGAATACAAGGGAGAGAAGATGACTTTTGTGCGGGTGGACTCAGACACACCGGATCAGCTCATTCAAAAAGATGAAAAGAAAGAATCTGTTCTCAGCGAAAAAGAACAGGAGAAAGTAAAAGAACTCTTCACTACACTTCCTGGAGTGAAGGATCATCAATTAATCGTCAGGGCAATGTCTCCGGAAGGACACCCGGTGATGATCACTCGTCCTGAATTTATGCGTCGCATGCAGGAGATGCAGATGATGCAAAATATGGGCGGCGATCCTTCGATGATGGAGGAACATTACCAGGTGATCGTCAATGCTAATCATCCACTCATCGCCGATAAGCTGATCAATATGCGAAGCCCGGAGAAGAAGGAGAAATTTGCTTCCTATCTCCTTCGATTAGCAAAGCTTAATCAAGGCATGCTGAAAGGCGAGGAGATGTCTTCCTTCATTAGCGATAGCATTGAATTTTTATCATAAAACATGATACTGCTTTAGGAAGTCCCCTCGGTTGGTGAGCGAAGTCGAACCATTAGGGGATTTAGGGGCAAAAAAAGAGTCACGCGGTATCGCATGACTCTTTTTTTATTTTATCCCTAATAAAACAATACCACCTGACACCAAATTCGCAGACCGAGAACAGTCTTTCTTTTCGAGAAAAGGGTAGACTTTTGGATGTTATGCCGGCCAGATCAAATCGAAAGCCAGGTGGTAACCGGGGGCTAAATATAGTAAAATGTTATATAAAAAGCAACAAAATGCATGGCCTAATGAATTGTTAACTCATTGGTCCAAATTTGAGAGAATGATGAAATGTCGGTCTACTGAATGAAAGGATCAGAGAACCTGGCATCCGCCATATAATCCTGGTCTGTAAGCGTATGTAAGAACGCCACAAGGGCAGATTTTTCATTATCCGTTAAGCCAATTTTAATGGCATCGCCGGTATCCCATGATTTGAAAACCTGGTCAAGGTTAGGTGATCGTTGTATACCACTATTGTAATGATCTACCACTTGCTCCAAAGTAGAGAAGCGTCCATCATGCATATATGGTGCAGTCATGGCAACATTACGTAAAGATGGAATCCGGAAGACCCCGGCCAATTGTGGATCAAATATCCCCATGCCGACATCAGCATATTCTTTGTCCAACCCAATGTCAGCTATGTCTTTAGACCAACCAAATTGGCCACCATTCGGAGGAAAGAATGGATCAATAAAGAATCCACTGCGGTCATTGAAATCAGGACCACTGTGACAGTTATAGCAAAGCCCTTTTCCAAAAAAGATAGTCCGTCCTTGTTCAGCGATAGGAGGTAGCGAAGTATTGTTTGCCGTGCATTGATCCATAACGCTATTGCACCCAATCATACTTTTTACAAATTGTGTCATCGCATCCGCTATCCGGTTAGAAGTGATCTCATTGTCACCATATGCATTTTTGAAAAGATCAGCATAATAAGGTGCAGCCTTAATCTTGGTCACAAGGAATTTCATGTCTTCCATGCCCATTTCTTTGTGATTGCGAATAGGCTGCAGAACAAGATCATTAACCGATGTCGAACGTCCGTCCCAGAAGAGCAGGTTATCATCATACAGGTTGCTGATGGAAGTTGCATTCCGGGAAGTCAATTGATGGTCAATACCTTCACTGAATTTGGTTCCATCGGAGAAGCCTACAGATTGGTGATGACAAGAACCACAAGACACCGTGTTGTTGATAGATAATATTTTATCATAAAACAACACTCTTCCCAATGTCGCCCCTGCATCAGTGATCCCGATGTTTTGCCCCACCATATCGCTGTGTAATCCTCCCCATTTCGGCGCATAATTGTATGCAACATCGGGAAGTGTGGGGTATTTGATCTCAGTCTTAAAGGCATCCTTCTCGCAAGAAATCCATACCGCCAGGAAACAGAGGGAAATAAGTGTAAGACGAATCTTCATGACGTGTTAATTTTTAGAAATTTAATAAAAAAAGTATACATCGACTAAAAATGGTATCGCAGATAGATAGTTGCTGGTTCGATGACCTTCAACTCATTCTCTTTGACTACATCTTTTGTTGTATCGAAATCAGGGAAATTGGTAAACAGCTGTTGCAATTCAGATTGTCCAACAGAGTAAATCAGGCTGGCTTCAATACCAAAACTAAACCTGCTATGTACTGCGTACCTGAAGTCCGCCACTATTCCTCCTCCGGAATTCCATTGGAGCCGTCTTGTGGTAACCTTGTCGAAACCACTATCATTGATGATATCCTCCCTCGACCATCCACCTGCATATTGGAGTCCGCATTTGAAATTCCAATGTTGATCTGCAAAGATGCTTCGAGTCCAGGCTAGTGTTCCCGAAATGGCCTTTGTCTTCGTTACATCAGTGTCTACAAAGCCCTCATGCTGTGTGTCCTCATGATTATAATCGGGGCGAAAACCTAATTGCAATGCATTTTTTGACCACGCATATTCTACTACAAAGGCAGCATAGGGTTTATTTTCATTTTCTGTATTGGAAATACTGCGGAGTATATCAGCAGTGCTGATTCCAAACGACCACGGGTGAACAGGTTTTTCATTTACAACTTCTTGCCCACATATCCTGAAGCTGATACCCAAAATTCCGATTGATAGTAGTATAAGTTTCTTCATGAGCTTAGTTCGGAAATTTGAGGAAGAATGTTTGCGAACTTGAATTGAAGGTCACACCAATCACACTGATCACATTGTCTCTGAAAAACAAATCTGCATAGGTAGCTATCGGAAGGCTGTACGTTTTGATTTTAACAGCCGCTGGTAGGTTAGTGATATCATACAGCTCAAGATCAGTGGTATTGTTGTTGGTCACTATCACAGCTGCTTTAGTTCCATCCGGGGAGAAGCGACACAATTGACAAAAGGCATTGACTCCACTCTCCAGGGAAGTAACTTGTTCCGCATCTTTATTGAAAATGGTGGCCAATCGACCACCGATGTAATACTCACTATTGAAATCACAAGTATTCTGGGTGCTGGTCTGATTAACACCAGTGGTAAACTGATCTGAATCCAACACCTTGCCTTGTGCATTCACCTTGTACCGGATGATCCCTCCATCACTGATCTCCAGGACAATGGCGGGATCACCATCAAACACTGCAATATTGCGGTTACCGGTTAGACCAACTTGCGAATCAATTGTGTTTAACGTCGTTGCATTTAATACCCGGAAGCCACTCGAAAAACTTTGAGTTGCTAAAAAGACAAAGTCTTTCCAGGCCAAACCACCCATAATCGTTTCACCGAGGTTTCTTTGAATTTGAAAAGAAATTTCGGGAAAAGTGTATTTTCTGATCTCCGTAGTGGACAAATCAAAACTATAAAGCCGGTGAATCCCCTGGAATGTCGAAAGATCAAGCTGGGGAAAGGATATATTATTTTCCGAAATTGAATTGTCAATCGTGCCATCAGCATCGTTAAAGGCGGTCAATTTAAAATTGACTCTGTCAAACATTGCGATCTGTGGCAGTTCCGGATCATGATCTGCCCTGTCATTAAATCCAGGTATGAGGGTGGTTGATTGATTGATGCATACAGTGCTCGAATACATAAACCTGTCATCAACGCTGCAGTATAATTTGTAACAAGAGGTGGGGGAGAACAGCGTATTGGTTGTGGAAAAAATGGTGTCATTGACCACATTGATTCTGGCCAGAACACTGATGTCCTGATTGACCGTAGGTGTCGGGGCGTCAGGAATATCTCCGGCAGATTGTAGCAGCACGTATTCTTTGAATCCTGTGACTCTCACAGGTACCCATTGAAGATTGATGACCGATAATTCCGGGTGAATCTGCAATGTGAGTGCAGGATCAGAATTTCCCGGATTGCCCTCATCCAGTGTGCATCGAATGCAAATCAGCCCAATGAGCAGGCTGAGCATAACTGGAAAGAAGGGATTTAATTTCATATAAATGAGGTGCAAGGTGGTGATTAACAAAACGTATAGACGCGGTACTTCGGCCATTGGGTTGGGTTAAATCCCTAAATTTGCAGGGTGAATAAAGTACCCATAGCCCAGTTTGCTGAATTTATTGAATTTTTCCCTTTACTAAGGCCTCCTTTTAGCCTCCTGCCCGACTTGGAGCAGATCCCCGCGGACCCTGTTCCGCTTCCTGAAGTTTTGTTGGATGCCTATATTCTTCCCTTCGAAGGTGATGAAGTAGATGAATATACTGAGTACATCCCTTATGGAAAGATCGAGGGCACAAAGGATTATCACGCCATGATCTATTGGAAAGCAGGCGTGTTGAAATATGAATTTATCCTGGCCACTTATGGACTGGATGGTCAACCGACCAGCCATGCTATCATCGGTGGAATCCGATATGAAGAAGAAGGTACTATCCATTCAGTGGCCATTGTCAATGAAGATTTACGCATTACCATTGCAGAAGGATTAGCGGAAGAGGGTACAAAAGAAATACTGCCGGAAGAAACACAATCCTATTTTATGGCCATCAAGCCTACCGGTCAGATTATCTACGAGATGAATGAAGAAGAAGAAAAAGAATAATTCAGGCCATTCCTTTGCCTCCCCAAGCACCAAAGGAAAGAAATTGGCCTATGCTCAATTGCGAGCACTTGTGCTGGACACGTTAGAACGGAATTCCGGAACCTGGAATCCGCGCCAGTTGATTAAAAAATTAAAGATTGCCAATAACAAAGCCGACATGATGCGGGTGTTAGAAGCATTAGTGAAACAGAAAAAAGTTACACTTGAAGAAGACGAATCTTTTAAGGCAGTGGCTAGAAAGAAAACTATCCAGGAAACAACATCGTCTACTGTCTCAGTTTCAAAAGATGCATTGCGTGGAAAAGTGGATTTGACCCGGTCCGGAGCAGCCTATGTTATGGTGCAGGATCGCGAGGAAGACATTTTTGTTACTCAAAAATATACCGGCGGTGCTATGCATCGTGACATCGTGGATGTTGAATTACTTCCTCCACGTAGAGGTAAAAAACAAGAAGGTCGAATAGTTCGGATTGTTAAAAGAGCTATCGAACAAGTGATCGGCACATTAAGATTGTATAAAAAATTTGCTGTTGTTGTTCCTGACCGCGTGACCATTCAATTTGATGTGGTAGTGCCCATTGACAAAATGAATCAGGCAGTCGATGGCGACAAGGTAGTGGTCAAAATTACCAGTTGGGAAGGATCATCTCCCTCGGGCGAAGTGATCCATGTGCTGGGCGCATCAGGAAGTCACGAACTTGAGATGCAATCCATCCTGATTCATAATGGATTTAACCTGGCATGGCCGGAAAATGTAATTGACGAATGCAAGAATCTTCCTGAAGAAATCACCGAAGAAGAAATCGCGAAGCGCAAGGATTTCAGAAAAATTACCACGTTCACCATTGACCCGATAACAGCCAAAGATTTTGATGATGCACTTTCTATCAGAACTTTGGAAAATGGAAATACTGAAGTAGGAGTTCACATCGCCGATGTATCTCATTATGTGATTCCGGGTACTGCCTTAGATAAAGAAGCTTATCAGCGTTCAACATCAGTCTACCTGGTGGACCGCGTTTGTCCAATGCTGCCAGAAAAACTTTCTAATGAATTATGTTCTCTACGACCATTGGAAGAAAGTTTGTGCTATTCGACTGTTTTTGAAATTGATGAGGAGAACAAAGTCGTTAATCGTTGGTTTGGCCGCACTGTGATTTATTCAGATCATCGGTTCTCCTATGAGGATGCACAAGTAGTCATGGATTCTGGTGAAGGACCCTATGCAGAAGAATTGAAGAAGCTTAATAAACTAGCCAAGGCACTGCGCAAAAAAAGGATCAAGGATGGTGCCATCATGTTTGAGACGGATGAATTGCAATTTAAAGTTGATGAATTAGGACAGACGCTCGAGATCTTTGTCAAGGAAAGAAAAGACGCTCATCTTTTGATTGAAGAGTTCATGTTGCTGGCGAATCGTGAAGTGGCAACCCTTATGGCACAAAAAGGAAAATCAAAAGAAATTCCTTTTCCATACCGGGTGCATGATGTTCCGGATCCTGATCGCCTGACCGATTTTCAACGTTTTGCCGGAGAGCTTGGTTTTCAAATTCAAATCGATACACCGAAGCAGATTGCGAAATCATTTAATCGTTTAGCGGAAAAAGCAAAGGAAGATGAAGCCTTGCGGTTGCTTGAACCGCTGGCAATTCGCACCATGGCTAAAGCGATATACACCACCAATAATATTGGTCACTATGGTTTGGCTTTTGATTACTACACTCATTTTACTTCTCCGATCCGACGATATGCTGATGTATTAGTTCATCGAATCCTTGATGCTAATCTCAAAGATGTATCACGGGTGGACAAAGAGAATCTCGAAGCACAGTGCAAACATATTTCTGACATGGAACGTGCGGCTGCGAATGCAGAACGCGAATCTGTGAAGTACAAACAAATGGAATACCTGCAAAACAAAGTTGGCCAGGAATTCGTCGGTGTGATTTCAGGCGTTATTGAAAGCGGAATTTTTGTTGAGCTGGAAGAATCCCGGGCAGAGGGAATGATTTCATTCAGGACTATGCACGGAGGATTTTACCAAACCGCTCCATACAAAGCGGGTTCAAGGACAGGAGATGAACTGAATATCGGGCAGCGGATTAATGTGCGGATCCGAAAGATTGATATGGGTCTGCGCCAAATGGACCTGGAGTTGGTCGACACAAAATCAGACGAGAAGCTGCGATAATTGTTTTCTAATTATACCGCAATAAAATAACAATTCAATCCGCGGTGAAATTGAGACGAAAGCTCTTCTTTTGAAAATCCCGTATGGTTTTCATTTTTCAAAAAATCACTCATCAGCATAACTCGATAGCCAAGCCCGGTCAAAAATTGATAAACATCATCGGGGCCAAATCCATATTTATCCGTTGCGCCCAGGCCATGTTCGAAAATAAGGTAGGGATGTTTTGAACGTAAGAGTTGCTCAGCACCACGCATCACATTAAATTCGCCACCCTCTACATCGATTTTAATTAATCGAACAGGAGTAACCGGGGAAACAACATCATCCAATTTTCTAACCTCCACTTGGATCTCTTCGATGACTTCCTCTTGCACATATTGTCGCTGAACTAAACCGGAATAGGTGGGATTGGTCCGCACGTAATGAAAGTTGGATCTTCCATTTTCATTGCTGAGAGCAAAAGGATAGATATCAGCTTGTGTGCTGAATTTATTTTTTAAAAACTCATATTGAACAGGTGTAGGTTCGAAAGCAATATGTCTCGCTTTTGGAGCAGCAGCCATCATCAACTGCAGAATGTCACCTTTGAAACAACCAACATCTACACAAATGCTATCAGCACTACAGACTTTATTGATAATAGCTTTCGTCTGGCGATCATACCGTTCACTGAGCGTCAACGGCCATGGTAAAACATGTATGATTTTTTTTACAAGATTTTTCATCGGCTGATCTGAGTGAGAAGATCTCACCGGTTTAAATCCTAGTAACGTTTTTTCTTTTTGTTATTGTTACCGGATGGACGGTTGGATTGAAATCTACGACCATGCTGCCCTTGTTGTTGTCCACCGGATTTAAAAGGCTTGCGTCTTTGAGAATTATTGGTGGTGGTCACTACATTTTTATAGCCGTCGATATTGGCGTCATCCGAAACATCGATTTTTCCCTGGGACATTTTGCGCAGGTCTTCCTTGATCAACTCATCGTTGACAAATTGTTCTTTACCCCACATGCGATAAGCCAATTTCATATAGGAAGCCACCACTTTGGAGAATTCATCCCGTTTCGGACCTTCTTCCATAGCCAGGACCTTCTGGACCATGGTGTGCACATTCCAGCCATAATGGCGATAAGGAATTTTTTTCTGTGGATAATCAACATCTTCAGAAGGAATCATGAAGACATCTCCTTTATGATGGATGTGAACCGTTTCGGGAACCGCAACATCCAATTCGTAGCCGGCTATGAAAAACAAATGGTTCCAGAGTTTGTCTTCAATTTCCTTAGCGCTTTTAGTGCCGGGGAGCATCTGGTTCATCAACTCAATCAATGTCTCCACATATTCCTGGCGCTGTGCCGGATCAGCAATCTCTTTAGCGTGCTGCACCAGCTTTTGGATGTTACGTCCATATTCCGGCAACAACAACCGCTCACGAACGGAATTGTATTCCAGTAATCTTTCGCCGGTTTCTTTATCCTCTAAATTCATATTTGGTATATCTTCTAATTTAAAATTCGATATCAGCTATCACTCACCACTCACCACTCACCACTCACTACTCACTACTCACTACTCACTACTCACTACTCACTACTCACTACTCACTACTCACTACTCACTACTCACTCCACCGTCACAGACTTCGCCAGGTTCCTCGGTTGATCCACATTGCATCCTCGCAGCCTGGCAATGTGATAGGACAATAGTTGTGTAGGTATCACAGACAAGAGTGGTGAAAATGGTTCCGCCGTTGGTGGTATTTCTATGACATGATCAGCAAACTTCCGGATCTCTTTTGCACCATTAGATACAATAGCAATGACAGTTCCTTTACGGGCTTTTACTTCCTGGATATTGCTCAGGATTTTATCATAAGCACTTTGATTGGTAGCGACGACAACAACGGGCATGTTTTCATCAATCAAAGCAATTGGTCCGTGTTTCATTTCAGCAGCCGGATATCCTTCTGCGTGGATGTAGGAGATCTCTTTCAACTTCAATGCGCCTTCAAGTGCGACCGGAAAATTATAACCTCTGCCTAAAAAAAGCGAGTTGTTATATTCGGTCATTTCAGAAGCAATATATTTTATCTGGTCTTCTATTTTCAGTGTCTCTGCTATCTGTTCAGGAATCCTCGCGAGTTCATAAATCAATTGCCTGTAACGTGAAGTAGGAAGTGTTCCTCTTCGATGTCCAAGCCATAATGCGGCCATGCTCAATAATGTCACCTGCCCGGTAAATGCTTTCGTGGAAGCAACACCAATTTCTGGTCCGGAGTGAATGTATGAGCCAGCATCAGTAAGGCGTGAAATCGATGAACCGACAACATTGACAACACCGTAGATCAAGGCACCTTTACTTTTTACATGTTCAAGCGCAGCAAGAGTATCTGCCGTTTCGCCAGATTGCGAAATCGCCATGACAATATCTCCTTCACGAATGACAGGATTTCTATAGCGCAATTCAGAAGCATATTCCACTTCAACCGGAATGCGCGCAAGGTCTTCAAAAAGATATTCACCGATCAATCCGGCATGCCAGGAAGTTCCGCATCCTGCAATGATGATGCGATCTGCATTTTCAAATTTCTCAGCATACTCAGCCATGCCACCAAGCTTCACCCATCCTTCATGATCATTTAACCTTCCACGCATGCAATCGGAGACCGTCTGCGGTTGCTGGTGAATTTCCTTGAGCATGAAATGTTCATAGCCCCCTTTCTCTAATTCCTCGATGCGCAGAGAAATCTCTTCTATGCGGGGTTTTTGTATGACATTTTTACTGTCCTTGATGGTTACACCAGCATGTCTATCAAGGATAGCAAGTTCATCATCCTTGAGATAGATCACTTTGTTAGTGTAACGAACGATAGGGGTGGCATCAGAGCCGATAAAATATTCCCCTTCGCCAATACCTACGACCAGTGGACTTTGTTTGCGCGCTGCTACTAAGACATCTGGATTGCGATCATCGGCTACCACGATGGCATACGCACCAACAACCTGTGAAAGTGCAATGCTAAGAGCATCCGCCAGGTCGAGTTGATCTTTATTTTGATAAGCTTCGATGAGATTCAGAAAGACTTCTGTATCCGTCTCGCTTTTAAAAGTATATCCGTTGCGGGTTAAGGCTTCTTTCAATACGGCATAGTTTTCAATGATGCCATTGTGGATCATGACCAAGTGGCCATTATTGGAAACGTGAGGGTGGGCATTAATATCATTGGGTTCACCGTGTGTGGCCCAACGGGTGTGACCCATGCCGGCTGTAGCTGTAAGTGCTTTGTCACCAATAAAACTTTCAAGTTCTGTGACCTTTCCTTTTTTCTTATACACCACCATTTCACCATTCAGCAAGGATACACCGGCGCTGTCATAGCCTCGGTACTCCAATTGCTTGAGACCCTGCATCAGGATTGGATAAGCAGGACGGGGACCTATGTAACCTACAATTCCACACATAGAATCATTGAATTAAGCTGAGTGATAGACTGAAGTCCTTCAAAGGGTGGTTGCATAAAACCTGGATAATGAACTTCTTGACTTCTGTTCCAGTGCCTAAACAGCGCTCACTTCAAGTTGGTTTTTATAAAACTGTATAATATACCCGCAATCTCGGCGCATAGATGGGATCATTGGGGCCAAATAGCACTGCCCGATCGGGGAAATCTGATTTCGAAAACGGATTGAAATATATGATATTTTCTTTGTTCCCTTCAATGATATCCTTGACCCTATTGGTCAGTTTCATTTCATATTTGTAGACCACTGGTGGACCAGCATTACGCGGGCCCAATTTCCCTCCGAATAAAAGATCGTACACAGCACTGAAATGATTTCCCTGCGCAACGGCAAGAGCAACCCTGACATCGTTGTCATAGTTTAGCGTGGTATCGGTTTGATCTTGCGTAACAACGAAAGGACAAGGAGGATAAAACCCTTCATTATCTCCATCCGGGAAAGTGGCATAAAATTCAAGTACTGCCTGGTTGATCACTGCTTTCGGAAGTTGATCCAATCCTTCCAGTTTCATCTTTGATCTCACCCCGGTCATACCCTGGATGTACCAATAATTACTTTCCGGTTCTGGGCCTAATGCCGCTTCCACTGGTGAGCCGGTATAATCATGCTCCATGTGAGTACAATTGACCCTGCCTGATGTGAAGACCATTTTGAAAATATGATTCTCTTCCACAGGTACATCATAATAGAACACGAGGCCACTTAAAGAATTGAGCAAGTTGATACCCAGCATCGTGTTGTTGGCACCGGTCATCTTGATGTACAGGCCATGGAAATAATTTTGAAAACTGTCCTGGCGAGTAAAAACCAGAGAATCCTGTGTAAGCAGATTTCTAAACCTGGCTGTGTCGAGTGGAATGCGGATATGCGGTGCGCTCTTGATGGTATCCTCACCATTAATAACAGTTATGCTATCCTTAGGATGAGGTACAAAGGTTATAGAACCAATTAAAGAATCAGGGCTGGTATCAAAACGAACATTAGAATAATAGTTGCTCTTATTATCCGGGGTTTTACCCAATCTGTAGACTTCGATAGTCACCGGAGAGTTGAGATCGCCATATAGACCTAAAGTGTCATAGCGCAATTGCAATACGACTGAATCTAATTTACTTCCCTTGAGGTCAATTGCCTGTACCGGCAACTCCGGCTGACAGTATATTTCAGAGGTGGAGTGACCGAATATCGGATCCTGAAGATTGCCTAGTAGGTAAGTAATCAACTGATAACTTACATTCTCACTGTAGGTGATAACGCTATCTGTTTTCTCAGTGTTAAAGGTCAGATTGAAAGTGTCGGCGAAAAGAAGATCACTCTTCTGATCATCGAGAAAGTCTGATCCGATGGTGACGGCTTGTGTGCAAGACCATGTCAACCCTAAGAGCAAGCATAAAAAGAAAAGGAGTCTCGATGCTATCCTCATATAAGATTCCGGGTTTCTAAAGTGATGATATTAGTTCATCAATTCTTTATAGAACTCTAAATAAGCCGGAAGATAGCTTTCAGCATCCTGGTAAGCCAGCATTGGCTTATTGGCTGCTTTTACATCTTTGGCCAAAGTGGCGTCGAGTTTCTTGGCTCCCTGGATTAAGGCATCAGCATACTCGATTGCACCTTTGTGTAGCTTAACGTGCCCTGTCCCGTTTTGGTATGCCAAAAGGTCCTTGGGCTGCAGATTATTGATCGAAGCTTTGGTGAAAAATTCCTTATTGAAATTGGATTCCAGGCTTTCGTTATAGACCGAATAGACAATCTTGCTTTTCTTGAAAAGGGGATCATCCTTATACGCAGTTCTCAGGTAAAAAGGTACCAATGAAGTCATCCAGCCATGGCAATGAACGAGGTCAGGTGCCCATCCAAATTTGCGCACTGTTTCAACTGCTCCTTTGCAGAAAAAGACCATCCGGTCCTGGTTGTCATCAAACAACTTTCCATTCTGATCTTCAAAAACAAACTTGCGTTTGAAAAACTCCTCATTATCAAGGAAATAAACCTGGAGGCGGGCTCCCGGAAGAGAGGCTACCTTGATGATCAAGGGGTAATCATCGTCGTCGATGATGATGTTCATTCCAGAAAGCCTGACCACTTCATGAAGCCGGTGGCGGCGCTCATTGATGCTCCCGAATCGTGGCATTAACACCCTGATTTCCATGCCATTATCCTGTGTATACAGGGGCAGTTTTTTCAATAGTTCTGAGATTTCACTCAGATCGGTATAGGGGGACATTTCCTGGGTCAGGAAGAGCACTCTTTTCTTAACACTCATTATTCTGGATATCCTAAAGTCATCAAAAACTTACTGCGCAATGCAAACCTCTTTTAGTTAAAAGGGTTGCAAAGATAGCCATTAATTAGTGAAATTCAACGAATTGGGCAAACCTGGCCTGGGTTTTAGCCTATGCCGACTGGAAGGAATATTCTTTAGAAAAAGGTGCCTAAAACGAAAAATGGTTTTTGAAATCCCTCAATTCTTCTTCAAAAGACCGTTTTGGCAAAACTACCTGATCCCAAATTTTGCAAGGCAGTTCTGTGATGACGTCTTTCATGCGGATATTGAAGTTGGCATGGATGATATCCAGTTTTGGATAAATAGATTGTATCCTGCTCGTAATATCATTAATGGAAAAATTATGCTCCACCACGTTGAAAATATCCGGTTCCAATGTTCCATCGACAACACGGACAATGGCATTGGCGACCTTTTCGACATGAATGAATGATCGATGCTGATCACCGCTTCCATTCACTGTGATCTTACCAAGGAAATTAGCCTGGAACAGAAAACGATTTACGACTGCATCAATCCGGTAGGAGGGATTATAGCCATACACATTTCCTGACCGGAGAATGAATACCTGGCGATCACGCTTCAGGACATTCAATTGTTTTTCGCCTTCCCACTTCGAACGACCATAAAACGAATGTGGATTGGGCGCTGACATTTCATTTAATGGATCACTGCTGTCACCATAAATAGAAATGCTGCTCAGGTAGATGACTTTAGATACGGTTGATTTCTCAATAGCATATGCCAACTGCGCAGTACCCCAATGATTGATCTGGTCGAAGGAATGCGCATCGGAATCAGCAAAGGGTGTGGTGACTTTGGCGGCAAGATGAATCACACAATCGATTCCCTCCAGGGCCTGGCTCAATGTCCTGCCATCCAGGATATCGCCATGAATGAATTTGACGGGCTTGTGATCAAATTTTGCTTCGGTGAAAAAGCTATAATTCCGTCGCGAAAGATTATCGTAGATCGTGATGGAGTGCAATTGACTCACATCTTCCAGTAAACTTTTAACCAGGCTGTATCCGATGTAACCGGCACCACCGGTAATGAGGATTTTCATTATAAACTTCTTACTTCCTTATTCGTTATTCGTACTTCCTTATTCCTTCGCCTCAGCCTCAGCCTTAGCCTTAATAAAATCCGTCTGTATCCCGCATTCCTCTTTCGATTGTCCGGACCAGCGACCTGATCGTGCATCTTGTGTTTCAGCAAATGATCTTGTGCAAGGCATACAACCGATACTCAGATAGCCTTTGGCTTCAAGAGGATGTTCAGGAAGATTGTATTCTTGTCGATATTCCCAAATCATTTTTGAATTCCAGTCTAACATTGGATGATATCGAAGTTTGCCTTCTCCCATGACTTCAACTTCACTTAAGGTCGATCTGAATTTTGTTTGATCTTTTCTGACGCCATTGATCCAGACATCATGCTGTTGAATCACAGGTTCCATCGGCAGCACTTTGTTGAGATAACAACAATGATCCGGATTGTTGACAAAGAAAAATTTTCCCTGCTCATCACGCTGTCCTGCTTTTGAGACAGGTGATATCGCATCGATGATATGCAAACCAAATTGTTCGCCGATCACATGTCGAAATTCCATCGTTTCGGGAAAGTGAAACCCTGTATTGAGAAAATAAACTGGAATGTCAGGCTGGAAGCGGCTGATGATATGTAATAAAGGGAGACTGTGTGTTTGAAAGGAAGAGCTGACAAACATCGTTTTGCCAGCAGCTTTATAAGTTGTTAATTTATCAGAAATCTGACTAGTTAGCGAATGGATAATTTCTTCCATATGGCAAATGTATGGTTCTTGCCAAACAACTGCTCTATTAGATAGGTCTAATAAATTACAACTTTTCCGGAGGCCAGGTGATCATTATTTTTTGCTAAAACGTAGAAATAAAGTCCCTCATCAATCATGGAAATGTTTATAGGTTGTGAAATATCAAGTAATTGATGATGTACTACAAGCCTTCCTAAAGCGTCAAATAAAAGCAATTGATTAGGAGTGATTCCTGCAAACTTATTGGCTAGTATGAAAAGCTGCTGATTTGCCGGGTTAGGAAAAATCAGAGGGGTTTGCATTGAAAGATCATCTTTTGTGGATGTAGAAAGAAAGTCTCCAAAGAGCAAGAAAGATTTTCCAGGACCTATGGAGGGATCCATATTGCAACAATTCATGTTTCCTGCAAGGATTATGCTGTCATTGTCCATGAGCCGGATCTGAGTAGGTCTTTCTATTTCAGGGTATTCAATTGTCTGTGAATAAAAGTAGGCTCCTTCAGCATCCAAATAAACCAGGGTAGTATTTAAATGGCTTACAGGATCGTTGATTCCGCTTGAAGCCACAATAAAATTTCCATTGGGCAATTCCACCATATTCGTTATTGCATTAAAATTATTAACGGCGGTGGTTATTAATTGAAGATTAGCTTCTAATCTTAGAACATTAAAATAATAATCGCTTCCTATTTTCTCCCGGCAAGTAAGTATAATATCACCATTTTTTACCCGAAATCGACTAATTGGGTTTGAAGTCTTTTCAAGACATGGTAGGTCCAGATCAACATTAGTGATATGACTTATTTCATTCAATTGTAGATCATAATCTACCAAGTGTACAAAATCGAAAGTATCGATGTACAGCATTTCCAATGTATCAGGGTCTGTAATCAGAAAACGTCCTCTGCTCCAGGTATCCCCTGGTGAATTGATTTCATTAAAGATTGTACCATTACGGTTTAGGATCATTAAGCGTCCCTCATTTTCCACAGGCGGCCATTGGAGCGGTTTGGAAAAGATCGCAAGTACACCGAAAAGAGAATCGCTTAATTGAACCACGTCCTTTAATACCATTTCACAAGTAGGTGGGAATTGAGCCGTACTCTGGAGCTGGCCGGTGGAAGTAATATTGAGAATTCTGACGGCACTCCAGCCGAATAACCCAATACCTACATTATCGCATTCGAAATTGTCAGGAACGTTGCAAAAAAAGGTGAAACTGTCATCTTCATTTTCAAAAATTCGAATCACAGAGCCTGAAAAACTGATTCGGTTTGTCCAGATGGTGTCACCCAAAGAAGTAGTCCTGACCAGGTGTAAAGCATACATACATCCTTCAATAGTAACTTCTCCAGGGGTATAGCAATCTTCACTCGCTACTAAGAGTAATCCTCCATCCCTAGTTTCGATCACAGACTGTGAAAATAGATTGGTTAAATCCTTATACACCCGGTATTGACCAAATAGGCTTAACTGTATTCCAATGAACAACAATGTGACAAATAATTTCATTGGAGCATTTTTTGTACAGAAAGAAAACCAGAGGGAATATTTAAAAGTAATAAAATCCTGCGACTAAGGGCAAAGGTGCAAGAGAAATGGCTAATCATTAATGAACTTGAATTTGCCCCGGGCTTTAGCCCGGGGCAAATTATGTTTTCAATCATTTACTTTTTGTCAGGCTCAAAGTCGAGCACAATTGAATTCATACAATACCTCTTATAAGTTGGCGGAGGTCCATCATCAAATAGATGCCCTAGATGCGCACCGCATCTACCGCAGTTAACTTCCACACGTTCCATGTTATATGAATTATCATCCTGGTAAGTGACGGAGGTGGGTCGAATCGTTTTAAAAAAACTAGGCCAGCCACATTCACTCGCAAATTTTCCATCAGATTTAAACAAGGCATTGCCACAGGCTGCACAATAATACGTGCCTAAGCCTTCATAATTCCAATACTTACCAGTAAAAGCCTGCTCCGTATTCTTAAGTCGTGCAACTGCATAAACATCAGCCGGCAAAACTTTTTTCCATTCTGCATCTGAAACATGTAAAACAGTAGTGTCAGTCCGGGAATAATATGGATTTTCCTGCGGCATATTTGGCGGTGAAACTGGCTGACCATTGGCTTGATCAGTAGAATGAAGACAGGAAATCAACAGAAATGCTGATACAACTGAGGTAGAAAAGTATGTGGCCATGCGAAGTGTCATTTTTTTTGGATCAGATTTTAATTAAAACGAAGCTTCCTTGATTTCAGGTACGCTGAAATCAGAATAGCGTAACCACTTTGGATCTACGACGATATACGCAATGTCCGGCCAGTTTAGATTTCTGTCTTTTCCATCCGGGAACACTTCATAATAAAGCTCAAGCAACTCTTGCAATTCATCACCTACCGGGACACGCGCCACTCCTTCATATTGAACAGTCTTTTCATCGTCCCAGCCAATGACGACGGCGACTGCAGAATTACCCAGCACATTGACATATTTCCGGGAAGTACTGAGCGTATCACAAAAGATCCGCAGGTCCGGTGTCACCATGATGCCAACCACAGCAGCTTCAGGATGATGATCTGCATTAACAGTTGACAATACGGCAAACTTATGTTGTACCATATAAGAATGCAAATACTCTTTAGTTAAGGGGCTCGGCGTCATAATTTCTGATTGAAGTAAACGTGCATCTTGAAAATTAGGTAAAATTACACTCATAATGCCCGGGAATCTGTTTTATTCAAAACCACAATGAAAGAAATTCAAACCCAAATCGAAATCCAGGCCTCTCCTGAAAAAATTTGGAACATCCTGATGGATTTTGATCACTATCCGGAATGGAACCCGTTTATCAAATCCATTTCCGGTGATAAAAAGCCAGGTAGCAAGTTGACGAATTTCATTCAACCTCCAGGTGAAAATGGCATGACTTTTAAGCCCGTTGTATTGATCAATAAAGCCAACCAGGAATTTCGATGGCTTGGAAAATTATGGGGTGGAGGATTTTTCAATGGTGAACATTATTTCATCCTCAAGGATTTAGGCAACAATACCATTCAATTTATTCATGGAGAAAAATTCACAGGCATACTGGTTGGAATGCTAGGCGGGATGTTGAAGAATACAAAGAATGGATTTGAGCTTATGAATCAAGCATTGAAAGCAAGAGCAGAAAGTCGGTAGTCAGTATTCAGTGATCAGTTATTCACATATCCCGTAATCCTTAACCCTTAATTAGAAATCTAGTCGGTCTCCGTTTTTGCGCAGCCACGTTTCGTGTTTTACGTAATCCGGATCAGCTTTTTCTACCCATTTCCAAAACCGGGGACCGTGGTTCATTTCTTTGAGATGGGCGAGCTCATGGATAATGATGTGATCCATGATATTCGTTGGCGCCAGGATAATCTTGGTGGAGAAATTCATGTTTCCGCTCATAGCACAACTGCCCCAGCGACTATGGATATATTTTAATCGGATGCTATTGATCTTTTCGCGGTAATGTAGACGGTTGTACATGTGCACCCGCTCCGAAAACTCGGGAAGCAAATCAGAAGAAATGCCTCGTGAAATCAGGCTGGTAATAAAATCGCGGGTGTAGTAATCCCCTTCATCCAGTTTCGGCAAATTGAGGAAGAGTTGATTGCCTTCAATCTGTACTGTCCCTGTGGATTTAGCGCGATTGGTGGACAATTGAATTTCGTAATTTTTAAATGCGGTTTTTAGGATCTGCCCGCTGCGGTATTCTTTATTCTTCCAGCGTTGAGCGAGATCCGGTTTTTCCTGCAAGGTCTCCAGGATCCATTTTTTTGCCCAAATCAGTTTTTCATGTTTGAATTCTTTTGGTGCCGTATACGGTATCCTTAAGTAAGCGGAAGTTCTGCCAATAGAAACGCGCGTATCAGTTCGGGGTTCTTCGATGATCAATAAGGGGAGGTGTATGCCCTGCCACCGGACGGAGGTGTGGGTCTGTCGACTATGCATGCTTCAGTGAAAATTCTTTCATGACGTTAGCTAATACCTTTACGCCTTCCTCCGGCATCGCATTGTAAATCGAAGCTCTGAAGCCACCCACTGACTTATGTCCTTTCAATCCATCACATCCTGCTTCTTCGCAAAATGCCAGAAACTCTTTATTCAAATCGGCGTCTTCGAGATTAAAAGTCACATTCATCCTTGAACGATCCTGGGGCACGCTATGTCCTTTATAAAATGGAATAGCATCAATAACGTCATAAAGAAGTTTGGCTTTTCGTTCGTTGATGGCCTGCATCGCACCGAGTCCCCCTAATGCCTTTAGCCAGCGAAGAGTAAGCATGCTGACATAAATAGGGAAGACCGGTGGTGTATTGTACATGGATTCATTGCTGATATGCGTCTCGTAGCGAAGCATGGTGGGCAAAGTGCGGTTGACTTTTCCCAACATATCCTTACGAATGATGACGAGGGTAACTCCTGCAGGACCTAGGTTCTTTTGTGCACCTGCATAAATAAGACCGAAGCGTTGAGGTTCTATAGGTTTTGAAAAGATATCCGATGACATATCACACACAATGGATATCGGGCTATCCGGGAAACTTTGGTACTGGGTACCATATATAGTGTTATTGCTGGTCAGATGGAGATATTCATAATCGGATGATATCGCATACCCCTTTGGAATGTAGCTGTAGTTCTTGTCTTTTGAGCTGGCGATGACATCGATAGATCCAAGCATCTTGGCTTCTGTGATCGCTTTTGATGACCAAACGCCGGTATCCACATAAGCTGCTTTCTTTCCTTCCGGTAATAGATTCATCACCGTCATGAAAAATTGCGTGCTGGCTCCACCAGCAAGAAAGAGTACTTCGTATTCATCATTAAGTCCCAATAACTCCTTGACGAGATCGTGGGCTTCATGAAGGATGGGCTCGAAATAATTCGATCGATGCGATATTTCCAGGATAGAAAGGCCGGTACCATTGAGATCCAGGACAGCTTGTGAAGCTTGTTCGAAAACCGTTTTAGGAAGGATCGAGGGACCTGCGGAGAAGTTGATAATCTTAGGCATGATCATGTTCAGATTGTATGACAAATCTACATGATGGGAAGTGAATAAGAGGATGTACAAATAGATTTTTTTTTCATGGATGATATCCATATGTGAAGTCCATCTTTGAATACAGACAGGAGTAAGAAAAAGAAATGCATAGCCTGTTTTTGGTGACCGAAAAAGTAATAACTTTGTAATTACAATTCCATCACTATGCAGGTCGCGGTAATTTCAATTGGCAACTCGAAAGGCATTCGCCTGAGTAAGACGATATTGGAGAAATACAGTATTTCAGAAAGTGTTGAACTCATTCTCGAAAAAGACTGCATCATCATCAAACCTAAATCAGCACCGCGCTCCGGATGGGACAAGGCATTTAAAAAAATGCATGACCAGGGGGATGATGGTTTGCTGGTACCCGATGTTTTCAAAGAGGAAAACGGGGAAGAATGGAGTTGAGCCAATATCAAATCGTCCTGGTAAATCTCGACCCGACCATTGGAGCCGAAATCAAAAAAACCAGGCCATGTGTTATCCTGTCTCCGGATGAAATGAACCGGCATCTCCAAACGATTGTGATCGCTCCGGTTACCAATACTTCCAAATCGTATCCAACCCGGTTGGAAATAAAATATAAGAAGACCAAGGGTTGGATTGTATTGGATCAAATCAGAACCATTGATCGTAGAAGAATTTATAAAGTCCTCGACGTCCTTACTGTCAAAGATATAGTCAAGCTGAAGGCCATCATTATGGAGACTTATGTGAGCTGAGTTAATATTTGCTCTTACGGAAATATATCTCTTCAAGTCTTTAATCGAATATTCAACATGATAAAAACCTGTTAAACAATGTAACTACACTCTTCTGCGTTGCTATTTAATCTTTACTTTACTGACATTCTCTTCACTCCATTATTGACAATGAAAAAACCAACATTACGCCTCCTGCTCATCCTGATTCCCATTGTGGCAATCGCAGCTTACTTCCTACTTCGAAAGCCTGCCTCCAAAAGCAACCAGGAAAATGTCATCGTTAAAGTCGTCGAAGCCCCATTGCTGGTGACGATTCATGCTCCCGGTGAACTGCAAGCCCGCAAGTCTGAAAAAATTAAAGGCCCTGATGGTCTGCGTACCGTGGGGATCTACCAGGTCAACATACAAAACCTTGTTCCGGAAGGTACCGTCGTGCAGGAAGGACAATTCGTCGCCTCCCTTGATCGCACTGAACTCGACAGTAAAATCAAGGACGCTCAAACCGAGATGGAAAAGATCGTCACGCAACTCGATCAGGCTAAAATTGACACGGCCATCGAAATGCGTGAGCTCCGCGACCAGGTGATCAATATTAAATTTTCAATGAAAGAAAAAGAGCTCACCCTCGAGCTCTCCAAATATGAACCACAAGCCATTAAGCAAGAAGCACAACTGGATCTCGAGAAAGCACAGCGTGAATTAAATCAACTTGAATCCAAACTATTGCTTACCAAGGAAAAATCAATTGCCAAGATCGGTGAGATTAATGCCTCCTTCCGGCAACAGGACTTAAAAATTAACAGGCTGGTGGATTTGCAAAGCAAGATGAATGTTGTGGCTTCGAAGTCCGGTATGGTGATTTATATCAACGACTGGAACGGGAAACGTGGCCCGGGTTCTCAAATCTCTACCTGGGATCCCACTATTGCAGAGTTACCTGATCTCAGTGAAATGATTACCAAGGCTTACATCAATGAGGTCGACATTACCAAAGTAATTCCGGGACAAAAGGCACGGATCACACTTGATGCTTTTCCCGGTAAAGAATTTTATGGCCAGGTGATTTCTAAAGCCAATATCGGCGAGCAGGTGAAAAGCTTCGACACCAAAGTTTTCGAAGTGATAGTATTACTCAGTTCAATCGATTCCCTATTGCGTCCGGCGATGACGACAGGACTGGATATTAAGACTGATTCCGTACCGAATTGTCTGCAAGTTCCACTCGAGGCTCTTCAAACCGATAGTGTAAGTTTTGTTTTCAAAAAATCAAAATCAGGTTTTGTTAAACAAGAAGTAGTGACGGGCCCTTCGAATGATCTCAATATTTCAATTGCTGCCGGATTAGCAGCAGGTGAGGAGATAAGCCTGAATGCGCCCCCTGATGCAGATAAAATCCAATTTGCGTATCTCGATTCCGCAAAAAAACAAAATGCCATTGCTGAAGTGGAAAAAGCTTTATCTGAACGATTGAAAGCACAGCAGGAAATTGCCAAGTCAATAAAAGCAGAAGCGGCTTCCCAGGAAAATGGTGGTGGAGATTTCTTCATCATGTTTTAATTTTTTAAAAAATAAAAACATGGAACGATATTTCTTCCTCTTTCGGGTTGCCTTTGAAAGTGTGCTCATCAATAAACTCCGTGGTATGCTCACCGCACTGGGCATTGTCTTTGGTGTTGCAGCAGTTATCGCGATGTTAGCGATAGGTTCCGGAGCTAAGCGATATCTCCTGGATCAAATGCGATTGGTCGGTACCAATAATATTGTCTTCACCCATCTTTCCCTCGAAAAGAAAAAAGATGCGGATGAACAAAAAGAAACCACCGCCACTGCAGCCAATAATAATTCAAAATTGGAAACCTGGGCGCCCGGCATGTCGCTCGGTGATCTGTATGCCATTGAGCAAATTCCAACTGTAGAATTAATGAGCCCGGAAATCATCCGGCAAACCAAAACCATCTTCAATGGTAAAATTCTGGATGCACGATGTATTGGTGTGCAAAATTCATTCTTTGAATTAAATCAACTTACACTTTCAAGAGGCGATTTGTTTTCCCAGGAACAAATACTCAACAATAAGCCTGTTTGTGTCATTGGCAAGAGTGTAGAAGCAAAATTATTTAGTGGAAAAGATCCAATTGGTGAAACCATCAAATGTGGTAATTATTATTTCACCGTCATCGGCGTATTGGAGAAAAGGATCATTACTAAAGAAACACTGACATCGCTTGGCCTACGTGATTTGAATTCGGATATCTACATTCCACTCGGCGTTTCACTGGTTCGCTTCGGTGATCGCTCCACTATTCGAAAAGAATTTCTTGGTCGTCGTGGTCAGAACATGCGCAATGATAAAGTGGAAATGCAGCAGATTGATAAACTTGTAGTACGTGTCAAGGAAACCAAATATTTGCAATCCACTGCAGATGTGATCGCCAGGATGATGAAACGAAGGCATGGAGGACAATTGGATTTTTCGATGGAGATACCGGAGTTGCTCATCAAGCAGGAACAAAAGACGCAGGACATTTTCAATCTTGTTCTTGCTGTGATTGCGGGGATTTCATTATTAGTTGGCGGCATCGGTATCATGAATATCATGCTCGCCTCGATTTATGAACGCATCAAAGAGATAGGATTGCGTAGAGCCATTGGGGCGACGAATAAAGACATCGAAACGCAACTATTATTCGAAGCTGTACTGGTCAGTATAGTAGGAGGATTGATTGGCATCGTGCTCGGTATTATTGCCGCTAAAGCTATTTCCACTACTGCAGAGATCCCGACTATTATTTCGTGGTGGTCGATTGTTTTATCCTTTGGCGTGGCGGCAGCGATTGGGCTCATCTTTGGAATTTTCCCTGCCAGGAAAGCGGCGAAGCTGGATCCAATTGAAGCGCTTCGTACAGAGTAGTATAGAGCATAAAGCAAAGAGTCTTTTAAACTAGGATTTCTCTGCGCCTCTGCGTCTCTGCGTGAAATTATATTGATCGTTGCGTCTTTGCATCTCGGTTAGTGAGCGGAGTCGAACTATTGCGTAAGGATTCTTTTATCTCTCTTTTTTGAAATTAATATTGAAAAATAAAATGACAAAACTCAATTATCCAACTGCCATTTTAATGCTGATCATTTCCATTTTTAGCATAAATGTTAACCTGCATGCGCAAACGCCCTATCGACTCACCTTAGATGAGGTTGTGGCATTAGCCCAGAGCGATGCACCAGATGCTTTGTTGGCATCCACACTTTGGAAAAAGAATTATTGGACCTTTCGATCTTTCCAGGCTGATTTCAAACCACAAATTGTAGCGGAAGCAGCAGTCTTTCCGGATTACAATCGCTCCTTTGAATCGGTTATCCAGGATGATGGAAGTGAAATCTATCGTCAACGGGCAGTCATGAACAATTCCATTGGCCTGTCTCTTCAACAGGATTTTGCTGCCACAGGCGCTAAAATAAAATTGCAAACAGACCTGAGCCGGAAGGATCAATTTGCATCGGACGGAATCCCGGCTTCCCGCTCTTATCTATCCAATCCAATTTATTTACAAATCCAACAGCCATTGTTTCAATTCAATTCCATGAAATGGCGTAAAAAAATTGAACCGGTCACCTACAGGGAAAGTGAAAAGCAATATTCGGAACAGATGGAAGCGGTGGCGAAGCAGGCTTCCAATCTTTTTTTTGAATTATTATTCAGCCAACTTGATGCTGAGGCTGCAAAGCAGGATAAAGCAAATGCTGATACCTTATTGGTTTTATCACAAGGCCGATTTGAAGTTGGCAAAATTGCAGAGACAGATTTGTTGCAGGTTCAATTGAGTGCCATGCAAGCGGAAACACGATTAGCGGAAGCACAATTAAATATGCAAACCAATGCCGAGCAATTGCGTGACTTTCTGAATCTGCAAGGCGATGTACAATTTGATTTAGTTCCGCCATATACGCTACCGGATGTCGCGATTAGCCAGGATGAAGCATTGAATTATGCTATGCAAAACAGGAGTGAGGTAGTAGCTTTTCAAAGAAGATTATTGGAAGCTCAGCAGGAAGTGGAACGTGCGAAAGGAGAAACAGGTGTGACGGCTAACTTGTATGGAAATTTTGGATTGTCTCAAACTGGCCTGGAGGTTCCTAATGTTTACCAGGATTTGATTGATCAGGAACGGGTGACCTTTGGTATTAGTGCTCCCATCGCTGATTGGGGAAAATCAAAAGCGAAGAGAAGTGTAGCATTAGCCAATTTGGAATTAGAACAAAAGAAGATCGAACAGGAAAAAGAAAATTTCCGTCGCGTGGTTGTTTTGCGAGCACAACAATTTGATCTCGTGCGCCGTAATGCAGAAATCGCACAACGCTACCAGGAATCGGCAAAGAAACGATATGAAATTACTTATCAACGATACCTGATTGGAAAGATTTCTATCACCGATCTCAACCTGGCCCTCACAGAACAGGAAGCTTCACGCAGAGGATACCTGCAGGCTATCCGGGATTTCTGGAATGCCGTTTTTGAATTGAGGGGACTGACCTTATATGATTTTGTGGGAGAAAAAACGCTGATGTTGACGGCCCCAGTCCAGGACTAAATCATTTTCATTGTTTGATGAATTTACCGGATAAAAAGGAATTTCCGCTTTTTATACGGAACACATACATTCCGGAAGGAATGTCCTGGATGGGAATAGAAGCAAGATTCTTTATCAAAGCCGTCTTCACCAAGCCCCCATTCATATCAAAGAGTTCAACGCCATGACGAGTTTCGGAGTCCGGAAGATTAAAGTGAATTTCTTCTGTAGCAGGATTCGGATAGACTGACCAGGACTCACTTGGAATTTCTGTAGAGGCTACTATCAAGGAGTAATAGTATTTCGATAATTCTGTAAGTCCATTAAAACGATTAACATTCAATACTTCCGTTATCTGTTTGTTATAAGTCGATTCAATTGGCTCAACAAATGACATTGGCCATCGAATGGAAGAGAAATCGATTTGCAGATTATATGAAAATTGAGAAAAGCCACTCTGATTCCATTGTTGAGTGGTAGAGTACCAGGTATATGGGACTACTGAAGTGGTATCACTAAATTCATTATAGGCTATGACCGTGCTGTCCCCGATGATCCATTCATGGCTGTCCTGAAACCATCGGCGATCCTTAGCAGAAATTCTCCGTTGGGCCAAATCATATTCATACCTATACTCGACATTATCTAACCAGGTCTGTGGAGGATCCATCCATACTTTATCTGCTTGCAAAATTAGATTTTGCTGAGTATCATAATAGAAATAAGACCTGTATTCGCGCTCCCAAACATTTACATTCCAATAGAAATCCGTTTTGGTCAGCAGTAGGTGCTGGTTATAACTATATTCCGTTTTTGACCAATATACCCATGGAGAGTTGCTGTCTGCTTTGATAGAAAATGTTTCCAGGCTGAGTTTTTTGAAAGCGGTATAAGATAATTCGGCTAGGTTTTTTTCCTTCCATATCAATAAAACCTTATCCCAATCAAGCCTCAAGATTGTCATGGGTAGTTCGATTCCATTGTAAGTAATTTCATTTTTGGAGGCAGACTGTAGAGAATCTCCATCGTAATAATAATTGACCAATCCGGATAGCAGGTCTTTATCATTATACTCAAATTCTTGCCTGGCATAAATTGCCCATGTCTGCGTGGAATTCACCCAAAGTAAAAGATCGTATTGTGTGATTTGTTGGAGATCATTGTAATTGAATTTTTCCCTAATTCTGCCGGTTGTATCCCCTGTTGGATCAATCTGAAAATAGTAAGCAGATGACACCAAATCAACAATATTATATTCAAACCTTCTGATGATTGTCCTTTGCCATCCATTACCTGTACTATCTATCGTAAGGCTTACTATACTATCCAGCTGAATGACTTTTGGTGTTCTCCATCCCAAAAGTTTTGAACTTTGATTGAAATCCTGGATCTTTTGTACTGCTTTAATTGGATCATCCGGTATGATCATTATAGTAAAAACAGGGTTCATCGATGAAACCGGGAACTTAGGAGTAAAGCCATTCTGGCCCAAACTCAATTCACCATAGAATATAGTAATAATGCAAATCAGGATATTTTTCATATTTCTTGTGGAGCAATGTCAGCCTAATAGCTTACCCCTCAAAAATGAAAATAGTAAATCATCCCGGAAATACTGAAAAATGATGATATGGTATCGAAAGGAGAAATGCCCGGTGATGGACTTCGATTAAGGGTAGAAAGAAAAATCCGCCTGCCAGTAAAGGGTGACTGGTTTTTGATAATGCTTATTAATCTATAGCTTGATCAGTTTTACCGGGGTCGGAGTTCTATCTCTCAACACAAACAGATATTGCCCGGTTGTCAATGCCGAAAGATCAAGGGTATTTAAGGTTTGGGTTATTATTCCAGTTTTAACTGCCCTACCCATCATGTCTGTTATAACAAATTTCTTCCCGATTGCTTCATCACCAATTTTGATTGTTACCACATTCTGCATTGGATTAGGATAAACCTGGATATCATAATAAGCAGGATCGCGAGTAGCGGAAACGGTTTCATTATTCTCATTAAACGTAGGTGCCTGTTGTATAAAATTACCGGTACCATTAGGAATACGAGCATAAGCTGTGTCTGCACCCTGGTTGCCAAAGGCCACCTGGTCCAATGTCTGCAACGAAGCATCAGAGAATATCACACTTTCTCCGCCATTATTTATTTTCCATGAAGCATGCAGTGGACCTTCCGCTCCTTCATTGTCTGCCCAAACAATTAAATAGCCATGACCAGTAATGGTAGTACCTGATGGAAAGGTCCATTTGTCAAGCACACCGCCATCATCAGAAAGATGAAAGCCACTGAGATCAACATTGAAAGTATTGTTGTTATACAATTCAACCCAATCTTCATGATCGCCGGCTTCATCAGTTTCACCGTTGACATTCGTGGCCAGGACTTCATTGATCACAACTCCATTGGAGTTGTGTTGAATATTATTATTGGCATTGTATGTGGAAGCCTGAATTAAGAAAGCACCGGTACCATTGGGTACTCGTGCATATCCCATATCGGTTACCTGCTGACCAAAAGAAACAGGATCCACAATATTTTGAGAAGCATCCAGCAATTGAAGTGATTCACCACTGGCCGAAATTTTCCAATTCATGTGCAGGGGTCCCTGGTCAGTTTGATTATCTGCCCATAAAATGAGATATCCGTTAGCTGCAATTAATGTTCCTGAGGGAATCTGCCATTGGGTGGGCAATGTTGGATCATCCGTGACATAGTATCCACCGATATTGACAGCAAAATTATTGTTGTTATACAATTCAAGCCAGTCATCATGATCACCTGCTTCATCTGTTGCGCCCGCAGAATTGCTGGCGAGAATTTCATTGATCACTACACCATTTGCATTTAGGGGAGCAGTCACTGTGTATACGAATACATCATGTTCGGCCCCTTGTGGCAGATAAGATGCAGATAAAGCAGCATTGGCAGCAATAGCCTCGATGTAAAAACGCACCAATGTGCCGGCATTAAACCCGGGAATTGAGCCTCCGAATATTCCATCTCCCGCTGCTTCATCGTTATGCAAGCCATCATCGGCCATAGTAGTGACTTCGAAGGTGCCTGTCAGACCAGAATCATAATATAGATTCACTTTTGAAATTCCGGTTGCAGAAGTGATTTGTGCATTGACATAAGCTTCTTCGCCACCAGTAGGCGCTACGAATACTTCGAGTGATGCATTTGAATAAGATGCAGATTGAATTTGTGGACCCAATTGTGCTACTTCAGCATTTCCGATGAGGTAATTTCTGCGGGTATTCACGAAAGTCTTCAATGCGGGGATGGCACTGGTGTATTGAGCAGTAGAATATAATTTCTTTGTATCAGCAGCTACCAGGTTTTTGATTTGTGCATCGATGGAATCAATGATGGCATTCACATTGGTGGTCGTGAATGTTTCGTTTAAGATCGTCCTGTAATGAGCAAGATAACGTTGTCTCCATTCAGGAATGTTCAGCAGTTTATTGAGTAATGGATAGTTCGCATTGGTCACGTTCTTAAACGGAGCCCAGGCGGTTGCAGCTTCTGTCAGGAATGCTGAATTACCATCATATTCAAGCGGAAAGGTTAATGTAGTTTCTGGTTCATAATAAACGTAGTAATCCATTTTGCCTTTCATGACATAACTGTCATCATCGGCAAAAATATTTTCAGCAGCGAGAAACCAAAGGATCTTGTCAATATCAAGTGTTTGGGCGACCTCATCTATATTGTTGGCTGTAGCCGTGCTGAGTACCTGGCAGGCAGTAATTAATTTCTGCCACGAACCTGAAACTTCAGAAGATTTCAAAGTGTAATACTTCTTGTATAAAGTTGTATCAGTCCCTAGATAATTCATTCCACCTGTACCGTCACCCCAACCTGGGCCACCTCCACCACCCGGACCTGCACCTTCTACTGTGGCCCTGAACTTTGCTCCATCATTAGTGAGAAACCATTCTTTCAGATAGGTTTTATCTACATCCTGAATATTTGGATAAAGTCCCCAATCCTGGTTGTTAAGAAAGAGGTGAATGAAATTTGCTTTTGCAATCGGTGTATATTTTTTTGCTAATCGATTATAGAGCACCTCCCTGATCATGGAAGCATCCTGGTGCGCATTGTTAAACTTGAGATTTTTGTAACCCATGATTTTCTGATCCTCGTGTACAAAATCTGATGCTACCGCAAATGATTTTTTCTGCGAATTTCCAATCATTTGGTAGGAAGTATTTCCGCGGAACCGGACACCAACACTATCATATACGATGCCATCAATGTTGAGCGAAGCCGCGATATCCGTTTCTGTAGAATAATTGCTAGTCAGCAAGGACCAATAATTGGTTTGGAGAAAGTCAATATGAACTTCGCGAATAATTTTTCGATCATAGAGTCCAGAGGCTAATGCATCACCTCTTGAAAGGATTTTGCCATCTGCGGAAAAATGAAATTCGGCAGGTAGATTTTGTGCACGGATAACCGATGACAACAAGAAAGACAGGAAGAAGCATGTAACTGCTAAACTGGAGGAGATGGGTAATAGTTTTTGCATGAGATTTTTTTCGGAGCGATGAAAGTAGTAAATGCTTTAGAATAAGAGGGAGAAACCAGGAATTTGTAATCAGGCCAGGAATGCTTTAAAAACCATCCCCCGCCTACGCCACCAACTTCTTACTTTTTACTTCCTTATTCGTTATTCACTATTCAATAGTCACCACTCACTATTCTTACTTCTCTTATGCCTCACAATAATTCTTAAACTTTGATCTAATGTCACATACGACCACACCCAATTCAATAAAATGAAAATTTGATTTTTGACACCCAAAATGGATTTGAGGTGAACCACCAGCCAAAGTACCCATGCGATAAAACCTTGCGTTTTTAAAAATGGCAGATCGGCAACAGCTTTATTCCTTCCAATAGTGGCCAGGCTGCCTAGATCTTTATAGTGAAAAGGCTGCATTGGTTTTCCATGTGCTTTTGCATTTAAATTCTTAGCAAGTCGATGAGCTTCCTGGATGGCAGGTTGCGCAACTTGTGGATGGCCTTTGTATTCGCCTTCTTCCATGTAGGCATTGTCACCGATGGCGTAGATATTTATTATGCCGTTAACCTGGTTGAATTCATTGGTCATAATTCGACTACCTCGGGCATAAACTTCATCTGGTAGTCCTGCTATTTTTTGACCGGTGATTCCGGCTGCCCAAATGACTTTTCTGGATTTGATGATTTGTCCATTACTTAAGGTGACTTGCTGTCCATCATAGTTGGTCACCCGCACATCAGTAATCACATGCACTCCCATTTTTTCCAGGTATTGTTTTGATTTCGCTGATGCCTGGTCCGACATGGCGGCGAGCAATTCGTGATTTCCTTCAATGAGATAGATCTCCATTTCTGATGCATTCAGTTCAGTGTAATCTTTTGGAAGAATGAACCGCTTCATTTCTGCAAGTGATCCGGACATCTCTACGCCGGTGGGGCCACCGCCAACGATCACAAAATTCATATAGGATTGACGAACATCCTCTTCGCGAATAGTCAATGCTTTTTCAAAATCAGAAAGAACCACATTACGAAGGAGCAAGGCATCGGCAACAGATTTAAGCGGATATGCTTTTTGTTCGATCTCGGTACTGCCATAAAAATTGGTAGTAACGCCGGTGGCCAGTACAAGGATATCATAATTGACCAAGCCTTCGGAGGTCACCAGGTTGTTCTCTCTCGAATTGATGGAGAGAAGTTCAGCTACGCGGATATGCACATCTTTTTTTCTTCTGAACAGCTTACGCAAAGGAAAAGCAATTGAACTGGGCTCAATGCCCGACATAGCCACCTGGTAAAGGAGGGGTTGAAATTGGTGAAAATTGTTCCGGTCAATGATGACGACCTGGTAGTCTTTGTTGGAAAGTTTACGGGCAAGATTAATTCCTGCGAATCCGGCTCCTATAATAACTACTCGTGGTTTTTTGGTTTCGGGAAGGTTGATCGGCATGAGGCTATTTTAAAGCGGTGTAAAAATAGGTAGATTAAAATCTTTTCTCACGTGATAATTGGTAGTATAAAACAAACATTTACAGGGATTTAAAGGTTGTCACTCAAAGCTTTTTGAAAATAATTGGGAAAAAAGGTAGGCCTGCCTTGTCCAGAAGATTAATTGGATTTATCTTTGCCGTCCCGTTCGCAAAAAGTCTGCGAGAATATGTGGTTGAGAATGCGAGAAAAAGGGAGTCATGTGAGGGTGCTGGAGGTGAGATGAAATTCACCAAAAAACCACTCACCGCTGAATAAAAAGAAAGTTCATTGAAAGGAGGACAGCAGCATTATTAAGGATCTGAGGAAGGTCGTTGATAATGAAGCTAG
>Ga0068851_10000074_pt1 | contig 56589 bp, 38 predicted proteins | sample KBSCornC12_FD_66588 | JGI IMG/M metagenome (GOLD analysis project Ga0068851, IMG submission 66588) | Corn rhizosphere microbial communities from Kellogg Biological Station, Michigan, USA - KBS Corn C1-2 | ecosystem: Host-associated > Plants > Roots > Rhizosphere > Soil ...
GACTGGTCGATTTCAGGCGAAGTTAATTTTCAACAGGATGATGTGGCCAAAAGTATTATTCTCGTGAATCAGGCTGGCGGTGGCTCCATCTACTATGTATTCATAACGTCTACCAAACCAGTGGTATTTCATCTTCGGATACCGGGTCTGCCCCCTACAGCGGGGAACGGCACCATGCCTGATCAAATTCTGAATGGAGAAATACGAACGAAACACATGCAGGCCATTGCACAACTCTCCAAAAGCTTCATAGCAGAAGTGATGAATTTTTGTGCAAACACACCCCGTACAGATTCAACAAATTTGGATTTGGCATTCAGGGAAGTTCAGATAATCATTGAGCAGCCAAGAAAAGATCAGGGTGATCCCCTGGTGCTAATTTCATCAGACGGTTGCTCAGATCCTCGCGGGAAAGAAGAGTGCCTCTGTCCTAGTGTAACTTTTTCGGTTCCAACATACCTGATTGGATGGACTAATAACGGTTGCAAGCCAAGCCAAAGATCCACAACGTTTCGCTCCACCGAGGAGTTTTTTGATTATTTCACTAATAAACAAAAGCCATAATGAAAAGAAACTCACCCAAAATAAAAGATGCCGCAAGTCGGGTTGCTACGTTTGTTGGCCTTTATAAATCGCTGTCGATCACATTAAATATTTCCAGAGAAAGACGTGAACGTTTCAGGGAGAACTTTGATGATTCATCACCCCTTGCGAATTCAGCTCTTTTCCTCGCAACCGCGATAATCCAAGCAGGGTTAGGGGCTCGAGGATACCAATCCTGGAGTATCATTTTTCTAGGGCCCGGTGCATCTCATATCAGTATTTGGATTATGACCGTCGCATTGGCTGCTTTTGTTTTTATTCTAACTTTTTTGACAGGTGAGTTGATCTCGGCTGCAGTTTCTGATGATGTTCTTGATTGGAAGACGGAACGGTTGGCAAGGAAACATGGAGAAACGGAGGGGCAAAGAATTGCCAAAATTCAAGCCAAAAAACAAATGTGGTTTGGAGTTGGCTTTGGTATGATCCTACTTGGAGTTATATATTTTGGCCTGACGACACGTCTTGAGATTGCCGCTACTGCCTTGGAGACCAGCCAGAATTCCTCGCGTGGGGGGCTCACTGTAGAACAACTTATCTTACCTAATAATCAAGCAGATCAGGCTTCTGTTGAAGACTCATCATTTACTACTCTGTACCGTCAAATGTCAAAATGGGCAATTTGGATTTTCCTCCTTGCACTGGTCGCAGAAGTACGATTTGCAGTATACCTGAAGACTTATGTATCCTACCTTTTCAGAACCGCTATTCCATATAATATTAAATCAAGCCAACTTGAAACGCTGTACAATTCGATTCTCCGCAAGGATCAATGGATAGATAATATGGTTCGAGATGAATTGCCGAAGGCGGAATTAAGGTTGGTTGCCAATGAGTATGGTTATATGGTGGCAATAGCCGTAGGACGCGCTCGATTCAGAGATCCCAGTGCTCCGGACACTTATTTAACAGATATCTCAGAATTGTCGGAGGATCAGGAACACAAAGTAAATGGTAATGGACAATCTCACGATCCAGCAAAGGACGTTTTGGTCATGGTGGAGACAGGGAATAAAGTTTAGAATGTGGTAACGAGTTGATTCGGCCCAGGGCACCAATAGCGGTGCCCTGGGCTATGATTTTAACCAAACGATGAGCCTTTTGGATTGCCTTCTACAGGAGAATGCTTGACCACATCTCAATGAACTAATTAATTATCCTCTTCATCTGTGTGCTATTAAAATTCCCATTACCAAAAGTTTCTGTACCCCAGACTGTGCCCCTTTGATTATAGAAAATAAAAAACGCGCTGATTATAGCGCGTTATGAAAAATAGTTGAGGTCGGTAACGGATTCGAACCGTTGTAGCAGCTTTTGCAGAGCTGTGCCTAGCCACTCGGCCAACCGACCCTATAATGTGAACGGCAAATATAGCCGAATCTTTACTTATAGGTTGATATTACAGGATCCCACCACATTCAGGGTGCCTCCGGGATTGTTTTGAATAAGCGTAGCTCCGCTGACCATGGTGTTTCTTTTGATGTTTACATTTTTCAACTTCATTGTGCCCGTATTAGAAATGGCTCCTCCCGTGAGTGAGGTTCCGGCTGTGATCAAGAACCCGTTACATTCAAATGTTATGCCGCTATTCACATTAAACACCCTGGTTCCGCTCACCGTAACATTTGTATTGGCTCCCTGGGCAGCAATAACGATGCTTTTGACTATGGTGATTGGATTAGCTCCAATATTAATCGTCTGTCCCGCCAATGATGAACTTATGAAAACAGTGTCGCCAGGCATCGCACAATTAATAGCCGCCGGTAGGCTTCCCGGACCACTGCCTGATGCCTGATTGACAAGCAACTGGCAACTTACCGTTCCACAAACTTTTAAGCCCCAGGCATTGAGGACACCACCATCCTGGTTTACAACATCCTGAATCTTCAACGTCCAGGTTCCATCAGCATGTTGACCGTCAAAAGCGCTCAATAATCCATCTGGTTTATAGGTTAGCCCATTCACCGGTGGGCAGGGCCATGTACCCGGGGCGGCTTCATCATCAAAGTTGATATTGAAATTGTCATCATTGTCACAAGGTTGATTCCAGAACAATAATTCTGTTCCCTGTGGTGAAATCAATGAAAACTTTAAATCATCTACCCAGGTGTGATTGCCCATGAGATTAATCACATTGAGATCCGTGATGGTCATCGCAATAGTATTCGGGAAAAGAGATAAGACTGTAGGAGTACCGGACGCAGGAATAACCATGGGCACATTGGTGCTGTTGAGGGCAAAACAAGATCCGGTAGTAAAATTGAAAATAGTCGACCATGCGCCATTACCACATGAATTGATGCCGCGTGTTCTCCAAAAATATTGCTGTGATATGGAAAGCGGTGATGTGATTTGAATGAGATCGGTGGATACAATTCCTGAAGAGACCACATTATTGAATGCGTTGTCAGAAGCTACCTGGTATTCATATTGTGTCACACCAGCAACGGGTTGCCAATCAAGTGTTGGAGTGATGACTACATCTGATGCATTGTTGGCCGGGCTGGTAAGTGAAGGACTTGCTGCCGGAGGTGCGAGTAATGTGATGGAGAATACGGCATCTTTATTTCCTGTCGTGCTGGTGCCTCTTACGGTCGGTGTATAATTGCCAAATAAACCGGTAAGGTTGGAAATAGTAAGCATGCTGTTGTTTCCGGGAATTACAACAGCAGGATTGAATGATGCATTTGAACCTGGTGGTAAATTGAGTGTACTGAGTGTAACCGGATTGCTGAATCCCATAAAGGATCCAATCTGTACAGTTGTGGTTACTGTTCCATCATTACATTCTGAAACAGAGGCTGGACTTAGCGCGATGGTAAAATTGGGAAGATTTGCTTCAATTGTAATATTGACATTGTTGATGTCGAAAAAAATATTGTTGGACCCTCTCACCATCACTCGTCCTGTTGTTGTCGCACTAATAGGAATTGAAACAGTTGCACTACCATCGTTGGGTTCATTCAATGATAATGCTATTGGATAAGTAAATCCTCCGTCAGTGGATAACCTTATGTCAACATTTGCGCAACTTACAGGAGATGCGGTTGTATTGGCAACATTCCAGGTGATCGTTTGCGTGGATCCCTCGAGCCAGGTTGTCGCTGCATTTTGTGAAGTAACAACAAACGGGCCCGATGTACTGCTTGATGTCACTACAATATCATCTTCGTCCGTGCAACCGGCAATATTGTGGTAATCCCGAACGGTCATTCTGAAATTCATTGTACGACTGACCGATGGCAATACTTCCCAAATCGTGGAGGTATTATTTACGATATCAGCAATTGTTGGAAAATACCGATTAGGAGAAACCGTTTGAGTTAAACTTCTGAATAATGGTCCATCTATGTCATTGGCAGCGGGCGGTTCTGTAGAGGTGGTTTCCAGATCATATTCTTCCCAACAATATGAGATTGGATCATTTTCAGGATCGGAAGCAATAGCCGTAAGAACAAAAGGTGTCGAAATTGGAATGGTATAATTTGGCGGGCTGCCAGCTACAGGTGCCTGATTGTTAATCGTTATGAATGCGGCGCAACTTGTACTTGTCAATTTATTTGCAATCTGCAACAAGCTTCTTGCATGAAAATAAGCATCGCTATGGGGTTGTATATCCTGTGATCCACAAATGCCTGCATATGCCATGATGGTGGAACCACTTCCTGGTTCATATGCAGATAATGCAACACGAGTGGGTGGTGCACAACTTCCTTCAGTTCCGTTGAAAGTATGATCCGCTCCAAGTTGATGTCCCAATTCATGGGCCACATAATCAATATAAAAGCCATCTCCTGTCGGTGGATTCAATCCTGTGGCACCATATGCTTTTTGGCTATTATTGCAGATTACTCCTAGTCCGGCGCATCCTCCGCTGCCCACACTAAAAACATGACCGATATCATAATTAGCTGATCCAATTACATTAGTAATGGTTGTTTGATTCTGACCCAATTGTACACATGCGGCACCTGAATAAGGATCTCCTGCCGGATCATAATAGAAGATTGCATTTGTATTGGCTATTAAAATCAATCGCACAGTGAGGTCTGTTTCATAAACTTCATTAATTCGATTCACTGCAGTAACTACTTGCGATAGCACTAATGCTGACTGTCCGGCATTGAACGCTCCAAAAAAATTACTGTATTCTCCCGTAGTCGCTATGGCAAGTCGATATGATCTAAATAGACAATCGCCTGCTCTACTATTTCTTGATTCGTTTTCATCAACAAATTCTGATTGAGTGACTCCACAATCCCAGGCTCTGTTGCTGGTGTAATCTTTCTTATAGTAGACAATCCGATTCGCAAGATCATTGCGTTGAAATGGATCTATGAATATAGTACCCTGATCGTCGCGAATTAAAGCTCTGAATCCATCACTTGTCCAGTCTGCTCTTAACGTTCGATATGGATTGGAAATTGAAATTCCTCTGAAGGTTCGGATAGCTGTATAACTGGCAGCCAATCCTGCTTCCATCATATCATACCTTACGATTTTGAAAATATCAACACTGCCATCCGGCATTCCAACTTTTAAAAGTGTAGCACTGGTGGCCAGGTTTTGAGCATATTCTTGCGGGGCAGACCATAGTACCTGGTGGAGTTCATCCGGATCGATCTGATACGTCTTATATATATTGGGAATGATGTCGCGTTGCCCTACAGGAGGTATGTCCTCTACATTGACGGGTACCCATTGCTGAGCATTCAATGGAGTAAAGGAAAAAAAACCTAAAATTAGGACCAAACCCAGAAACCGACTTCTCATATGAAGTATTTTTCTTATTTAAAGAGAGCTATTAATCAGTGTGATACAAAGATAATAAGAAAGTCTGGTCCACAGACTTACCTAAGTTGGCTCAATTCCCGGCTGGGTGTTATGGGGATTTATGAATGGTAAAAGGATAGCCTTCTTTTACCTCATGGCTTTAATCATTTCAAAATTACAAACTTTGGGTGTTTCTTAGCGACTTACTCTCTCACGTTCTCACCCTCTCACAAAGTCGCAGACCGACGGTCCCTGAGCGGAGTCGAAGGGCTCACACATCAGAACCTGGTGCCAAGATAATGTGGCAACATCGCTCTCCAGGTCGGCCAGTCATGTTTCATATCATGTCCCCACACATCCAATTCGTGAGGAATGCCTTTATGATTGAGCAGTGCGGAAAAATGACGGGAAGCATCCGGACTTTCATAATCTCCGGATCCAGTCAGGATATGGACATGATTGGATCGCTGAAGCATGGGAAGAAAATAGTCATCATTTAGTTTGTCGAGATAATGCATCGGGCTGTTGAAATAAACGTCTTCATCGAAATATCCATCCGTGTAAGAGGTCAGGTCATACACACCGCTCATCGCTATCGTGCCGGCGAATATATCCGGCCGTTTGAAATACATGTTCGCCGCATGCAAAGCCCCTAATGAAGCCCCACAAGTAATAATCCCTGTATCCGGGCTGGTATTGTTTTTAATATACGGTACCACTTCGCGAGCTACATATTGATTGAATTGTTGGTGGCGGATAGCTTTGTGCCTTGGATGCATTTTACTGTTGAGCCAACTTTCCGAATTGATGCTATTGATGGAAAAAACTTTCACCTTTCCTGCATCGATAAACGGCTCCATCACATCCAACAATAGAAATCGTTCATATTCGAGGTAATCTGCTGCTGCTGTCGGAATCAGCAACAATGCAAAACCATAATGTCCATACATGGCAATTTCCATGTCTTTATTTAAGGCGGGACTGTACCATCCATCGAGAACTCTTTGCATATATAGTTGGTATTTGACGTCCCTAAGATGTATAAAATATTTGAAACAAAAGAAAATGGAAATGGCCGAAGTATTAAACCTTTATAGCCTATTCATTCTATAAATGCTTAATAACCAAAATGGATACTTTTACCTTTCTGTGAAAATGTACTTTGTCATTCCATATTGATTATTCCTGATGCCTTCCGGACTTAAAGTAATTGCTCCCGCTTCCGTATCCAACCTGGCTTGTGGATTTGATACCCTGGGTATGGCGCTTGATTTGCCCTGTGATGAAATTATTGGTCGCTGGGTAGATCGTCCGGGCGTTCATATCATTGAGATACATGGCGAGAAGGACAACATTCCTCTTGAGGCTGATAAAAACATTGCCGGCATTACTGCAACCTCTCTTTTAAAAGCTGTTGGAGAGGAAGGGCGTGGTATTGAATTAAAAATTCATAAACATATACAGGGTGGAAGTGGACTGGGAAGTAGTGCTTCGAGTGCTTGTGCTGCTGCCGTTCTGGTGAATGAGTTGCTCAATCATCCTTTTGAAAAAAGAGAATTGATTCCATTCGCTTTAGACGGGGAAATGATAGCCAGTGGTTCCCGCCATGGAGACAATGTCGTACCCTCGATGCTGGGTGGGTTAATACTGATACGGGATATTCTTACTTATGATTATCACAGGATTTATACTCCCCCGGGATTGTTCATGGCTATTTTACTACCAACCTTTTCCCTAAGTACAAAGGAGGCCAGAATGATTTTAAAATCTGAAGTGCCCTTACGTGACATGGTCAGACAAGCTGCCAATTTGGGTTCATTTGTCATTGGTATGCACAACAGTGATCTTGGTCTCATTCAGCGATCATTGGAAGATCTTGTGATTGAACCACAACGAAAACATCTCATACCTCACTTCGACAAAATCAAAGCCGTTGCAGTAAATATGGGCGCGTTGGGATGCAGCATTAGCGGGGCTGGCCCTGCTATTTTCGCATTATGCCAGGAAAAAACAATGGCCAAAGAAATTGCGGCAGCCATGAATAAAATTTATGCGGATGAAAAACCAGCGGCGCGGACTTTTGTTGCCGGCATTAATCCGGAAGGCACCATCCTTAAATAGCTTTTCGAATTTTATGTTATTCAAAAACTTGTTTTGTTATGAATAAAGAATCCTTTTTCTCCGAGATGATTGTAGCTATACGTGAATTGAAAGAGAAAATTATTATATAAGACAAAATCAATTCCCGGTCCTCCTCCATATAGCCATTGGTTGGCCAGTGGGTTTTCTGCTGCAGTAAATGGATCATAGGCTCGTCCACTTTCAATACCTAAAGACAGGAATACCCGAAAAGGCATTTCCCTGAATTGTGCCATAAATGTTTTTTCCCCCCAACTTACTTTGGAATCAAAAAGCTTATAGGCCAGCTGATATTTCCCAATGACATAGTCCAATCCGTCCACTACATACAATTCATATCCACGAACATAATTCTGGCCATAACCAAGTGCTTTGTAATAAATGTACGAAGGCTGGGTGCGAATAAAACTATAGTAACCAATGCCTACTATTCGTTGCTGAAAACGCTGGCCGAAAGTGTTATTCCATTCAAAGGCCGCTCTTGTGGTGAGTTTGTTTTCATCACTGACATTTCCAAATCCGGTCTTTTCAAGCTCAATCTGTGCCACGATTCCTTTTGAAGGATAAATTTTAAAATCACGTTCATCATAAACAGCAGAAGCCCTGGTGATAAACGTGGTGTTTTCAGTTCCGCCATTTCTGAAATAATCTTCATTGTAGCTCAGGACCTCTTGATCCACAACATATTCCTGGAACATCAATGCAAATTCATACTTAATAAAAAGGCTCGGCCGGTAGACTACGCTTGCCTGCGCCCGATAGCGCTGAAGTAGTTTTCGTTCATCGATCTGGATAAACTGTTCTTGATTATCAACCGTAGCGTAGCTGACCTCTTTGTTGATGCTGTGTAAGAACCCAACACTTACACCAAGGCTTTGACGCCTGTTGAGATAAGGAAACCGGTATTCCAGTTCTTGTTTGGGTGTATACCCAAATTGTAGTTTGGCTTTTAGTTTATCATTCCGTCCTGTGAAATTTAAGAATTCCAATCGGCCCCCTAAATTCAAGCGATCTAATTTATGATCATACGTATTCCACCACACGTTAAAATTTCGATCCGCTAATTCCAAAATCGGGAGGGCATAGATGTACCAGGATTCTTTGACATCAATCGATACATCAATCGTATTGTTTTCAGTATCCCACTCTTTTACATTGACCACTACCTGGTTGAAGATGGCGAGGTTAAGAAGATTATCATGGTTGCGTTCCATAATAGTTCCAAGCTCGCTTTGTGGTAAAGTATCCCCTATGGCAAATGTGAGTTCACGCAGGACAATAGATTCCTTGGTGCGCTTGAGACCGCTAATGATAATGTCCCTAACCCTGACGGTCTGGCCCTCAATGCTGGAGATAAGACAGAGTATGCCGGCAAGCAAACACAAGACTTGCTTACGGCCGGACATCAGACATTGAGATAGTGGAGAAATGCTTCGTAATGATCCTGCAAGCTTTCAAAATACCCTTCTTCAGAAAACGTGGCTTTGATGTTATAACCAAAACGCTCCAATGTTGCCTGCAAGTGCTTCGTTTCAATCTGGTTCGTTTTGAGTGTTACATACATCTTCTTTGACTCTTCATCATGGGTAAGAAAACTGCTCAAGACTGTGGCGTGTTCGCTTTCTATCACCCTGGAAATTTCCGAAAGACTGTAATCGGCTATGGTCATTTCGATCACAATGATCCCACCCGGTTCAGAAAACGAAAAACTTCTTGCGTAGAATTGAATTAACTCTTCAAGTGTAATCAATCCGACATAATTCCCTTTTGCATCAACCACCGGCACCGCACTTAACTTTCCTTCTGCCATCACACTCATGACTTCAAAAAGGTGATCGGTTTCCCTGACAAAGGCCTTATTGAGCCCAAGTGAAAAAGAACCGATAGCCTCATCCAATGGACTGGTGGTGATATCTTCCTCGGAGATGGTCCCAAGGAGCTGTTCGTTGTTGACAATAGGCATGTGTTTTAAATGATAGACCTGCATATAGGTCAATGCCTGTTCGCCGGTATCGGAGGTCCGAAGCGGATGGATGAGTTGTGAGATGAGTTCCCGGCCTATCATGTCTGTGTCTTTCTAACTATATGACGAAAGATTGTGCCAAAAGTGGCGTTCCTTATCTTTTATTTAACGTGTCAGCTTCTTTTTTTCAACCATAAACTCCTGTTCCGATAGAAGTCCGCGATCCCGAAGCTCCGATAATCGCTTTAGTTGAGCTAATAACAGGTCATCTTGTACTTCTGGTTCCTTTTCAGAAATCTCTGGTGGTGGAGGTGGTATCGTAGCCGGCAATTCCAACCTGAACCCATTTTTCTTGAAATCTTCCCATCGGTCCTGTATGCGGACATAAGCCAGATCGTCGTGGGTTTTAATTTTTTCAAAATCATTGAAGCCCAAAGCTACCGCCCGGTCAAGGTGAGCATAGGCTTTGTCGACTTGTTCTGTCAGCGAATAGGCGCAGGCCAGGTTGAAATGTAGCGAAATATCCTGAGGTTGAATTTCGAGACCCTTTTTAAAGTCTTCGATTGCCCCCTCCAGGTCAAACTCTTTGTATTTCTTGATTCCGTTTACTTTATACGGGTTTGAGGGTTCGCGGTTATAAGCCTGCTGCCTTTGCAAGGGTGCCGTAAAGCGTCCTCCCGGTCTTGATTGTGCCTCTGGAAAACCTTTCATGCGCTGGTAAATAGGTGGCACTGTTCCTCCTACCGCATTGTATTTGCGATCAAATGTTTGTTCGTCCATTCCAAAAAACACCACGGCATCAATAATGCCTAAAACAAAGGAAATACCAAAGAACATGAGACAGAAATACAATATCCCCAAGCCTACCTGCCCCAGGTAAAACCGGTGAATTCCGGCCCACCCTAAAAAGAGGGCAAACAAGGCCGCCGCAGTTTTACTTCTCATGGATCGCTCTTGCATTCCTTATTTATGCTAATTGATATTAAATTTTAACAAAGGTCGTAATCCGGTGGGATATAGTAAATACGTGCTTCTGGCGTTCAGCCAATTTTATATTTACAGGTAAGTAACGCTATATCATCCGGATATGGCTTTGTTCCTCTAAACTGATCCACTACTTCGATGAGTTTATCATTCACTGCTTCGGCTGAAGTATATTGATCCGCCTGTTCAAGGATGGCAGCAATATGATCATCATCAAAATACTCATTAAGATCATTCATGACGTCCGTCAATCCATCAGTGCAGGCAAAGATGGTTCCGGGATGCGTTAGTTTCTCTTCACCCATATGAATCTCCGGCAGCGTTTCAAATGCACCGATGATAGTACATCCACTTTCCAATCGCGTGGTTTGTCCGTTTTGAATAAGGTATGGAGGGAAATGACCCGCATTGATATAATGCAGGGTGTTGGCGCGTAAATCAAGTTCGCCGATAAATAATGTTATAAACCTATCGCTTCTTGTAATTCGGTATACGGCCTGGTTTAGCGCAAAGACAAAGGTTTCCAGGTCGCGGTATTGATAAATTAGACTTTGAAGGATGGCCTGGAAATTGGCCATAAGGATAGCAGCAGAAACACCTTTTCCCGAAATGTCCGCAATACAAAATACCATCCTGCGCTCATCATATTGAATGAAATCAAAGTAATCTCCACCAACGGTGAAGTGGGGTTTATATAATGTTGCGGTTTCAAAATATTTACTGCTGGGCGAATGTTCCGGGATCAACATTTTCTGCACGCTACTGGCCAATTCCATGTCCCGGGCAAAACGTTCCTGTTCAATTTGTTTTCTAAACAATCGCTTGTTTTCAATCGCCACCGCAATGATATTGGTAAACGTGGTAATGAACTGAATCCTGGTATACTCATCAACATCCGAGCGAATACCACCCACTAATGCAAAAGCTATTGGATTTTTTTTGTGATATACCGGTACGATAAGATCAAAACCCTGTAATGGCTGCGGGTCCGTTTTTGAAATTCGTTGTGTTTTGAAAAACTTCGTCAATATGGGTCCAAGGTCATCTCGTTCGGCCAATGCTTCTGCTTGTAAATGCACAACACATTGCCAGGTACCTTCCTGGTTGAAAAATAATGCCATCCGCTTGATCCCCATCTCCCATCCGATGAAGGACTTATACATATTATATAGCTCAGGAGCAGCAACATTATCATTGATCGCCTGGGTGATGGTCAACAGGCTGTTGATCTGGAGCTGCTTAAGACTCAGTTCCTGTTGTAATTTTTCTATGCCGAGCTGCCCTGTTTCGTTCATGGTGATTCTCTCCTTCTTTCCCGTGACAAGGTACTTCATTTTAGGCTGGGGAAAGGCTGGGGGCATGGCTCTCGGGCCAGTTGTCCCCTCTGATTAAAATACTCGGCGACCAAGTATCGTTTATGTTTGCACTCACAAATCAGGTATTCACTTGTCCATCCTCGATCGCTATATCATTCGCAAATACCTGAGTACCTTTTTCTTCACGGCACTCTTATTCACCATCATTGCGATCACTATTAATTTCAGTGAGCATATAGAAAAATTTGTGGACCAACCGGTTACGAAGAAAGAGATCTTCTTTGATTACTACCTCAATTTTATTCCCTACATCAACGGTCTGCTCTGGCCTATTTTTTCACTGATCTCTGTTATCTTCTTTACTTCCCGGATGGCCCGCAATACCGAGGTGGTGGCGATGCTCAATGCCGGTATGAGTTATTGGCGTTTTCTGCGACCTTACCTGATCTCTTCCTTTTTCCTCGCCGGAATTTACCTGGCCGGCAATCACTTGTTTTTTCCAAGGGGCAATAAGATTATGATGTCCTTTGAAAACAAATATGTTTTCCCTGCTAACTACAGAGTTAAAAGCAATAACATCCATTTATTCATAGGTCCCGAATCCCAGGTCTACATTGCTAACTATCATACCCATGACAGCACGGGAACCGGGTTCAGATTAGAGCAGTATAGTGATCTGCGACTTGTGTATCTCCTTGAAGCAAAATCGTTTTCATACTTGCCAAAAGAAAAAAAATGGCGGCTCAAAGACTATGATATTCGGAAATGGATCAATGACAAGGAATACTATTTTTCAGGTAAGCAGGAGACCATCGACACTGCAATTGCATTGTACCCTTCTGACTTTGTTTATTACACCAATGATAAAGAAATGATGACCTCTGCCGAACTCACCCGTTTCATTAATTATGAAAAGGAACGCGGCCTTGGCGCTTCCCGGGTCATGCGATCGGAATATCATCGCCGTTGGGCCGAGCCTTTCACTATTGTTATTCTGACCATCATTGGAGCATCTATTGCGTCCCGAAAACTGCGAGGAGGTATGGGGTTAAACCTTGCTTTCGGTGTTTGGATCGGGGCCATGTTTGTTTTCCTCAGCAAATTTGCATTGACCTTTTCGACCAACTTACACCTGAATCCAATGCTCTCCATGTGGTTGCCCAATATTCTTTTTGGTACACTCGCTTTTTTCCTTCTCCGTCGGGCGCAACAATAAATCATTTCTGCTATTATAAATGAGATTCGTACAAGACTTCTGCTTGACGATTCGTCGCAAAAGAATGTACCTTGGTTTCATCACTTGAACGCACATGGTCAATCAGTGGATATTCAAAATACTGTTACTTCCACTTGCCCTGCTTTACGGCTTGGGCGTTTTTCTGCGTAACGGACTTTATTCGCTTGGTGTATTGCGAGGTTCTTCTTTTAGTATCCCGGTCATCAGCATCGGTAATCTAACTGTCGGCGGAACCGGAAAAACGCCTCACACCGAATATATCATTCGTGCATTACATCAATATCTCTATCTCGCCGTACTCAGTCGGGGCTATAAGCGCAAGACGTCTGGTTTTGTCGAAGTTGCCCATGTTCATAATGCAGACCAGGTCGGGGATGAGCCACTGCAATACAAAAGAAAATATCCGCAAGTAACGGTCGCTGTCGCTGAAAGTCGAAGCCTGGCTATTCCGCAGGTGCTTCGCATTCATCCGGAAATAAATGTCATTCTTTTGGATGATGGATTTCAACATCGCGAAGTTGTGCCGGGATTGAATATTTTGTTGACCGAATATAAGCGTCTTTTCACGCGAGATTTTTTCTTGCCCGTTGGCCGGTTGCGCGAATGGCGCAATGAAGCGAAACGTGCAGATATCATTGTCGTGACCAAATGCCCCGATTCGATTTCTGTTGCTGAACAAAATGAAATTCGAAAAGAAGTAACCCTGGAGCATCAACAGCAGGTTTTTTTTAGTCATTACCGATATGGCCATCCCTATAAAATGTATGGCCCACCACAACGACTGCCTTTACAGGATAACCTAACGGTATTGCTCGTAGTGGCTATTGCGGGTACAGAATATTTGTTAGAATATATTGACTCCAAGGTGAGGGAGGTACGGATGTTGGAATATAATGATCATCATGCTTACTCCAACTTTGATATCGGAGATATTGAGCGTCATTTCAGGTTGATTGAAGACCCGCAAAATGCTATAATACTGACCACAGAGAAAGATGCGATGCGCCTGGATTTACATCGCGATTTACTTCGTCAGTTGGATTTGCCCATTTATATACTTCCGGTAGCGGTAGAATTTATTGGGGATAATCCCAAGACCTTCGATGAAACAATTAAAGAATGGCTTCTTAATTTTAAGAGATAATGACCCTTTGCCCCGCTGATCACTTTCGTTTGATTCTTTTTGCATTTGTTTTGATGGCTTCCTGGCCACTTCGTGCACAAAACATTTTAACCGAAATGGATCATGATGCCCATCATGTTTATGATAGAATGATTATTCTGAGTGGTGGTGGTGATTCAACATTACATTCTTCCATACAGCCTTATTGGAGAAATGACCTGGTCGTGTTGGCTGATTCGTTTTCCCATATGGCTCTTTCCAAAGCAGACTGGCACCAGGTTCAATCCATTTGGGATCAGAATAATGAATTCACGATATCCTCGTCCACAGATTCTGTTTTGTCTCCATCATCTGCTGCTGAAGCAAACCGAATTGCTTCTTTTGCAACACGATACCGAACCTGCACACATGCTTTGTGGAATGTATTTTATAAGACCCCGGCTAATTTTTATGCCGTTGATGTAAAAGATTTTTATTTGCGGATCAACCCTATGATTCGCGTGGCCGTTGGACGTGAAACGAATGAGGATGTAACGACTTTTATCAATCAGCGCGGGTTGAGCCTTCGTGGTGGAATTGGTAAGAATGTGTTTTTTCAAACCAGTTTCTGGGATAGCCAGGTTCGTTTTCCAAATTATATCAACACATTCACCGATGATTATGGGGTCATTCCCGGTGTTGGTTTTTATAAAAATTTCAACAGCAAAGTCTTTGATTCAACCAACGGTCGGGATTTTTTATTGGCTACCGCTTATGTCGGATTCAATCTTGGGAAATATATCGGCATGCAGCTTGGACACAACCAGTGTTTTATAGGTGATGGTATTCGCTCGTTGTTGTTTTCTGATTTTTCCACTCCTTTCTTCTCTTTAAAAATCAATACGCGGATTTGGAAATTTCATTATCAAAATATTTTCGCGGAGATGGAATCCGATGATTTCAGCAGTGTCAATGGGACTTCAGAGACCGTTCCTAAAAAATACATGGCTGCTCATTACCTGGATTTCAAACCAAATCCTCATTTATCATTGGGCCTGTTTGAGGCCGTTGTTTTCAATCGGGAGAATAATCAATTTGAACTTCAATATCTCAATCCTATTATTCTGTATAGAACTATTGAAGGTTTGTTGGGTAGCCCTGATAATGTGTTGCTTGGTTTTAATGCCCGTTTAGATTTGTGGCGCCGGGCTTCTTTTTACGGACAATTTATGTTAGACGATATTTCTATCTCCACGATACTGGACGGGAACACAGATTGGTGGGGAAATAAATATGGTTATCAATTAGGCTTTAAATATTTAAACTTACTCGCTGTTGATCATCTAGATGTCCAGTTGGAGTGGAATCGGGTGCGTCCTTTTACCTATTCACACTACGATTCTCTGGCTAATTACTCACATTATAACCAGGCGCTTGCGCATCCACTTGGTGCGAATTTCAATGAATGGATAGTTTCCTTTTCCTATGCGGTAGGACCAAAATTGAATTTGAAAAGCGCTGTTTATTTAATGAATAAAGGAGAAGATCCTGACACCATTTCCTACGGAGGAAACATCTTGCGGCCGAATACTGCTCGTGCCGGAGATTATGGCCATTCCGTCGGACAGGGTGCTTCGGCTGATATCTTTGTGTGGAGCACGTCTATCAATTACGAACTTTCAGAAGGTGTTTTTATCGACCTGGATTTTTTCTGGCGAAAAAAGAAAAGCCCTCTTCCTGAGCGCGTTCAGGATACTCAATCTTTTCAGTTTGGTGTGCGATATAATTTTATACACCGCGAAGATGTTTTCTAGTTTAAAGATGTTATCCATTCTCTTAACTGGAATCATTCGCGACCATCTGAAGTTCTAATCCTATATCTTAGCTTTTAATGAGAGCTAAAAAGGAAATGGGTCAGCACTTCCTGGTCCAGGAATCCATTGCTGAACGGCTGGCTAATGCTCTTATTACAGAGGGCTGTCAAACCATCGTTGAGATCGGGCCAGGGAAGGGGATTCTGACTAAATTTTTACTCCGTCAAGCCTTACCTGTTGTTGCAGTTGAATTGGATCGGGATCTTATTCCATTTCTTGAAAAAGAATTTGCGAATACACCTCTTCGTCTAATCCAGGGAGATATTCTTCGTGTTCGTTTTGATGAGCTTTTTCCCCCGGGCCATTCATTTCTGCTGGTTGGTAATTTCCCTTATAATATTTCCAGTCAAATTGTTTTTCTTGGTCTTCAGCATCGTCACCAAATTCCTTTTATTGCCGGAATGTTTCAACGGGAGATGGCTGTGCGTATTTGTTCGGGTCCGGGCAATAAAGATTATGGTGTGATCTCTGTTATCGCGCAAGCTTATTTTCATCCACAGTTATTATTCCTCGTTAAACCCGGCTCTTTTTCGCCTCCGCCGAAGGTTCAAAGTGCGGTCATTAGTCTCACTCGATACAGAACAGAGATTGATGGTGTCACGTATAATACCTTGCGACAGGTTGTGAAAATGGCGTTTAGCCAACGTCGTAAAAAATTGCGAAATACATTGAAATCGCTGATTGATGAAGCAGTATTAAAAGAAATGAATGTCTCCGATCTTCGTCCGGAACAGCTTTCGGTTGATCAGTTTATCGCCCTAGCCAGGTTGGTTCCTGCGGTCGCCTAGGTCTCGTTATGTAACATATTCTTCCTTTACCACCAGGGCATAATAATTATCCTCCAATTCCAGGTAGCCCTGATCATAACAGAAGTAATAGATTTTTCCGGTTTGGGTTTTATAGACATTAGTGAAGTAATCAAAATTCAACCCTTCCTCAACAAGTTTGTTTTTGTGAACCCTGGCTTTTCCATTAGGGTTGAATTTGAAAAGGATACTTCTGTTTTTACGAATAGTATAATTCACCTTTCGCATGAAGCCGGTGATATCCGCATTGGATAGATTAAAATAGTTGGACCTGCAGTGGTCCGAACAATATTGCTTATCTCTTCGGCCGTGAATTTCATCACCGCAAACTTTGCAAAATCGTTTTTCCATAACCCGATGATCTTATCGTCCACTTATATAGTGTCTCCACGGGTTAAAATGTTACCGTTTTTTACCAAATTTTTATTCGCTCCTCTTCTTTTCTATACCAGGGACTCGCTGGCTTTTCGCCAAACGCAGTATAGAAGCTATCCATGTTGGAAGGTGCAGCAATAGCACGATATCGACCTGGAGGATGGGGGTCTGTTTTGATTTGATTGCGCAGTGCCTCCTGTCTTATTTTAGTACGCCAGACGGTTGCCCAGGACATGAAAAATCGCTGTTCGGGACTGAAGCCATCCACTTTTTCTGGTTTTCCATGCCTTGAAAAATAAAGCTGAAGTGCATCAAAAGCAACGCTCAATCCTCCAAGGTCCGCTATGTTTTCACCCAGTGTAAACGCGCCATTCAAGGAGAGATCTTCGAAGGGATAATAAGCATCAAACTGTTCGATCAGTTTTTGCGTGTGTGCTTGAAAGTTTTCGCGATCTCCTTCTGTCCACCATTCATTATAATTACCCTCTTTATCAAAGCGACTTCCCTGGTCGTCAAACCCGTGAGTGATTTCGTGTCCGATAACCGCTCCGATCCCGCCATAATTGACTGCTGCATCTGCCTCCCAATCAAAAAAGGGTGGTTGCAAAATAGCGGCAGGAAATACAATTTCATTGAACATGGGATTGTAATAGGCGTTCACCATTTGTGGTGGCATAAACCATTCGTTTCGATCTACGGCCTGCGCAATGCGCGCTATGTCTTTTTTACGTTTCCAGCTTGCCGCTGCAAGAATGTTGTCGAGATAACCAATGCTCTCAGATGTTGAATTAATATTTAGATCGGAATAATCTTTCCAGACATCGGGATATCCAATTTTTATTTTGACGGCATCCAGTTTTTCAAGGGCGTATTTTTTGGTGGCATCGCTCATCCAGTCCAGATCCGAAATTCTTTTTTTATAGGCGGCGATGATATCGCCCACCATCTCAAGTGCCTTTTGTTTTGCAGTGGGTGGAAAATATTTTGAAACAAATAATTCTCCAAGTGCTTCTCCTAAAAGACTATTGACCACTTTGACAATGCGTTCATTTCTGGGCCGCATGACCTGGATGCCTTCAATGGTCCGGCCATACATTTCAAAGTGTTCTTCTTCTAATTCTTTATTTACAAACGGTGATGCCTGGTGAATAACACTGAAGGTGAGATACGCCTTTATGGTTTGTAGGTCACAGTTTGGAATAAATGAATTAAAAAAATTAAAATAAGCTACATCAGTTATAATTACCTGGTCCGGAGCTGGAATCTCTGCGGCTAAAAAAAACGAATCCCAATTCCAGGCACCATATTTTTCTTTTAGCGTGGAATAATTCATTGGATTGTATAGTTTACCAATGTCGCGCCTGTCTTCCTTCGACATTATTTTTTCCGCTAGCCTGGTTTCGAGGTCTAGTATTTCTGGACTTGCTTTTTCGATTTCAGTGATGGGGCTTTTACCATGAGCTTGAAGAAGGTTGGTTATGTATGTTTTATATCTCGACCGAATGTGTTTAGTTTTTTCGTTTTCGTCCAGATAGTATTCTCTTTCGGGTAGCCCCAAGGCTCCGGGCTCCAGGTAGGCAGAATAGATTTGGCTATTTCCGAGATCGGGATGAACGCTGAATTGAATCAACCCGCCAACGTCCGCTTTTAGTAGTCTTCCAATTAATGCCGGGAGTTCTTTGTAATTTTTTAACTGATTAATCTCTCGCAGTATGTTGTTGATGGCCTTCAGTTTGGCGTTTTGTATATGTTCAACATCCATACCCGATTCAAAAAGTCTTGCTGCAATATTTTGTGCTGGTCCCGGAATGGCTAATTCTGTTTCCAGAATATTCAATATGTTTTGATCCGTGTTTTTGGCCAATTCATGGAATGAACCCCAAGAACTTCTGTCTTCGGGAATCTCAGTTCTTTCCATCCACCCGCCATTGACGAATTGATAAAAGTCTTCTGCGGGACTTATGGTTTTGTCTAAAAACGCAGTGTTTATACCCTTTTCCATGGTTTTTAATTTGAATTCAATTTGTAAATCTTTAAAACAGAAATAAAGCTCCTTAATTTTAAGACCTCCCTATTTTTTTGGTTTAATATATTGATAATCAGATATTTATAATTAAATAATTGACGAGTCCGATAATTTATTTTCCACTATAATGGTCGGATCTTGATCGAATTATTATTAAACAATAAACCTTTTCCCGAGCGTTGATGGCTCGGTTTTGATTTACAATTCAGAAACGGAAGATTGTTTCACGTGAAACAATCTATGATCTTGAGAGTTTGGGGTAGCTGGTTTCGGTTATGTGTTCCACGTGAAACAAAAGCTAGGAGCTTAGCTCACCTATTTCAAGGAGAAAATCTAAAAGAATTTGATTAAACCTTTCTGGGATCTCCATCATTGGAGCATGGCCACAATTTTCAAAAATGAACAACCTGGAATCCGGAAGAAGTTCGTGAAAGTGTTCACCAACAAATGCCGGGGTTATGGTATCATTCCTTCCCCAAACCAAAAGTGCTGGTTTTTTGATCTGGATCAGTTTGTCTCCAATATTGTGTCGTAAGGCAGATTTTGCAATGGCGATAACTCGTATGGCCTTATTTCTATCATTGACAATATCATAGACTTCGTCTACCAATTCTTTTGTGGCAGTTTCCGGATGATAAAAAGTGGATTCCGTTTTTTTCTTGACAAACTCGTAATCTCCCCTTTTAGGAAAGGTACTTCCCAAGGGTTCTTCGAAAAGGCCGGAACTTCCAGTGAGCGTAATCGACCTAAGAATATTCCTATTTGATAACGCGAAAAGAATGGCAACATGCCCGCCCAAACTATTACCAACGAGGTTTACTTCTTTATATCCTCTGTAGTCTACAAATTTCTGAACATGGTCCACCAACCCCATTACAGATAATTTTAATAATGGCAACTCAAAAATCGGAAGAATGGGAACAACCACATTCATTTTTCCCTTGAACTGTTCTATGATGGAAATGAAATTGCTTAGGGCACCAAACAGTCCATGAAGCAGAAGGAGTGTCTTCTGATTAGTTGGATCTGTTTCAATAAACCTGAATCCCTTCTCTTCCTGGATCTCAAGTGCCATAAATAGTTAATTGTCTATAAATCAATTAATTATAATATTTTTTTCCAGTAATGGTGATTTTATTCAGGTAAAATAAGAAGGTTAGCAACAGAATACCAACCGCTTGATGCATGGCACCATAAAACACGGGAATAGAACCAATACTACTCAATAAGGTCATTATTCCCAGGAGGATTTGAACAACAATAATGCCAAGCAATATGTAAACCATCCATCGTTGATTTGAAGGATTACTTTTTAACCAATCATAGGTAAAAAGAATAATGATAATGGCAATAAGGTACGCAGTATTACGATGAACAAATTGAACCAATGTTGGCATAAATCCGGATTGATCATAAAGCAAAAAATTGTTTTTATTCCAAAGCGAATGATTCAGCAAAACAGAGGGTACCCATTGGCCTTGCATTTTTGGCCATGTTGGATAATTCAATGCTGATTTCATACCCGATACCATACCTCCTAAAACAACCTGGCAAATAACGAGTGCAAATAGTAAACTCAACAATGATTTTTGTTTACCCGTTATGCTCGATTTGGAGAAATCATTTTCTTTCATCCAGGTATAAAACAAAGCCAATAAAAGAGATAATCCTAAACTAAGATGAATGGTTAGGTTATAGGCATTCACCCAGGGTCTTTCCATCAATCCGGAGGCTACCATGATCCATCCAAAAATAGCTGCTAACGCTGCAAGCCCAATAACCATCGATAATCTAAGCAAGGTAGTCTTGCTCAAAGATTTCCTGATCAGGAAAAAACAGAAAGGCAGAAGAAAAACAAAACCCATCGATCGTGCCCATAACCGGTGAAAATATTCCCAAAAGAAAATATTCTTAAACCTGGTTAAGGACATTCCTTCATTTATCTTTTTGTACTGCGGCGTTTCTTTGTAAAGATCGAAAGAGTGATTCCATTGTTGCTCATTAAAAGGCGGAAGTGTGCCGGTAACAATATCCCATTTAGTGATACTTAGCCCTGAACCTGTAAGTCGTGTAATACCGCCTAAGATGATCTGAACAAAAACCATTATCACTCCAATCAATAACCACACCCTTACCCATTTATGATCCCTTTTCATTTCGCGTCGCTTAGGGTTCCAAATATAGCTAGTGAAATGACAGCAACTACCCGGGTATTATGATGATGATTTAATAATTTAATTATATCCTTTATACCATCATCATCAGGGGTGTGAATTCGTGGAAAGAATTTTAAGGGCTGGGATAGTAAATGAATAACCTTTATTTTATTCACTTCAATTCACATCCTTTTCAACATGTTAATTAATTGATTTACAATATATTATATCATATATTATGCTTCCTGGAGAAAGTGTTAATAACACAAAATGTCTAATACTAATTTTTTAAATATGTTGGCAGGGAAAGAACTTTGACGAATAAAAATCAAGTACTATCCTAACACACTTCCTTTATTTCAGTTAGGGTCATTTTACTAACCAGTTGTATACAATGCTACCCTGCTAAATGTTAGAAACTATAATTGTTCTGGTCCTCATTACCTTATATTTATATGTTACAATTAGACTTTATGTTTATAATTATTTCTCCTTTAAAGAGGTAAAACGATGCGATCAGTGATCCAACGCGTAAGTGAAGCCAGTGTAGTTGCAGATGGAATATTAACCGGCGGAATTAATAAAGGGTTTGTGGTTTTACTTGGAATTGAGCAAGCCGATTTCGAGGAAGATGCAGATTGGCTGGTGGATAAAATCAGTCAAATGCGAATTTTCCAGGATGAAGAAGATAAGATGAATCTTTCCCTGGAACAAGTGAAGGGAGAGGTTCTTGTGATTAGCCAGTTCACCCTCCACGCCAGCTGTAAAAAGGGTAACCGTCCGAGTTTTATAAAGGCAGCACGCCCGGACCAGGCAATTCCATTGTATGAATATTTTATAAGCCGCCTTACCAAACAAACAGGCAAGCCTGTGAAAACCGGAATCTTTGGAGCGGATATGAAAGTCCGCCTGATAAATGATGGTCCTGTTACGATACTACTGGATTCCAAAAACAAAGAATAAAAACATGACGATCAAGGAAGCGCAACAACAAGTAGACCAATGGATACAAAATATTGGTGGAGGGTATTTCAGTGAGCTGACCAATCTCGGTATTCTGACAGAAGAAGTCGGAGAGATGGCTAGGTGGATGGTTAGAAAATATGGAGATCAAAACCTGAAGGAATCCGAAAAACAAATCGACATGAAAGAAGCGATCGAAGATGAAATGACAGATATTCTTTGGGTATTGATTTGCCTGGCCAATCAAATGGAAATTGATTTGACGACAGGCCTGCAAAAAAACATTCAAAAAAAAACGGAGCGGGACAAGAATAGACATATAAAAACAAAGCCATAAAAATTTTATTAACCATACAACGCCATCTAACGTTTAGTTATAATAAAGTAAGAGTGTTATATTTCCAACGCTGTTTTTAATCACCATTCAAATCCCCTAACCATGAGAAAAGCATTTATCCTGGTATTTATATGGTCAACAAATTGTTTCATTCACTCTTCGTTTCTTTTTGCTCAACCAACGACCACTTCTTCCACTACCACAATGTCGTCTTCGGTTCAATTAGATGAAAAATCACAGAAAAAAGTTGATAAGGCTAAAGTAAAACTGGACAAGGATCAGAAAAAATTAGGCAAGGAACAGGCAGCATTTGATAAAGAACAAGCTAAGTTCGAAAAGAAAATGTCCAAAGGAGAATTGTCTCCAAATGATGTTGAAAAAGAGCAAAAAGTGTTAGATAAAAAATATCACCATTTACAAAAGCTCAAAAAAGAAATTGAGAAAAAAGAAAAATATATAGCGAGCTTCAACCCTCCAACCCCCTAAAACTAAATACGGCAGTACGGATCAAGCCCCATAAAAGGAAATCAGGTCATCGATTAAGCGGGGTGCGTTTTCATACATAGAGAGGTGGCCAACATTGGGATAAATAGCAAGCGATGTTCTTTCGGCAAGTGCGGCTTGCTTGTAGCCCAGTGCAATAGGTATCGCGGTATCGGATTCTCCCATGATCATTAAACAAGGACCCTTGAAATTTTTAAGTGTATCGGCGTGGTCACGACGATCCCGAATGGCAAGCGTTCCGTCGTACCAGGCATCATCATCATACATCATCCCGCGGGCAATCAATTGTTCCACCAGGGAAGACCATAAAAGTTTATCAAAAACCATCGAACTAATCATTCGGCGAACAAAAGCTTCACGACCTTTTGATCTGATTTCTTCCAGTGTGGCAGTTCTGGCTTTCTTTTTCTCTTCCGAATCAGCAAATACATGACTGTGTAATAAGCACAAACTTTTTACCCGAGCTGGTTGCTGTGCCAACATCTCCATACAGACATACCCACCCATACTATGGCCGACTAAATGGACATCGGATTCTCCCTGTGATGTCAAATCGTCCCAAAAATGTTTCGATAAAGATTCAATCGAATAAGGTCCTGAAATATCATCATTGCCAAACCCTGGAAGAGACAAGCGTATAACATTATGGCCCACAAAGGCAGTTTCTACCGGATTCCAAATTCGGGAGACAAAGCCATAGCCATGAATGAGAACAATTGTAGAAGAATTTGAAGCCATAGAGAGACAGTAAGATTTCCAAAATAAGGAAAGCAAATAATACTCCTATCTTTCGCCGCCAAAGAAAATAAAAAAGATGCCGTTAATCATTGGTGTACTTAAAGAGAGAGAAGACAAAAGGGTGGCCATCACCCCCGACAACATTAAGCGTTCAAAAATAAAGGATGTGCAATGGTGGATTGAAAATGGGGCCGGAGCAGAGTCTGGTTTTCCAGACGCCCTATATGTCGCACCGGCAAAGGGATCAACCCGGCAGGAAATATTGCAGCAAGCAGATATCATTGTTTCCATTTTTCCTCCTGACGACAATGAATTGGGTTCTATTCGAAAGGATGCGTTACTGATTTCGCAATTCAGACCCTACCAGGATGACACCATTCAGGCAAAACTGGCGAATCATCCATTTCGTGCTATCAGCATGGATATGATTCCGAGGACAACGCTGGCACAATCCATGGATGTGTTATCCTCAATGGCCTCTATATCCGGATATAAAGCAGTGATATTGGCCGCACAACAATTACCCAGGTATTTTCCAATGATGATCACCTCTGCAGGCAGTATCAGGCCTGCAAAAATATTGGTCATTGGTGCCGGGGTTGCTGGTCTTCAAGCCATAGCGACGTCCAGAAAATTGGGCGCAATAGTAGAAGCATTTGATGTGCGTTCTGCAGCCAAAGAAGAAGTCCAAAGTCTGGGTGCCAAATTTGTTGAAGTGGAAGGTGCCAAAGATGATAAAGGTGCGGGCGGATATGCTGTTCAACAAACCGAAGAATATCTGGCCAGGCAACGAGCCGAAGTTCAGGCCAGGGCGATGAAATCCGATGTTATCATTTGTACCGCACAAGTCAGGGGAAGAAAGGCGCCAGTTCTTATTGAAGCTGAAACCATTCCGCAAATGAAACACGGATCCGTTATTGTGGATCTCGCAGCATCAACGGGAGGTAATTGTGCATTAACAGAAAACGGTAAGACGATTGTCCGAAACGGCGTTACCATCATTGGTGATTCGAGGTTGGAAATGGATATGCCGGAAGATGCCAGCCAGATGTATGGCAATAATGTGCTCAATCTTTTGACGCATATAACTAAAGATGGTGAACTTAATCTTCGCCCTGAAGATGAGATCGTAAAGGGATGTCTAATTAAAAGCTAGACCTGGGCGGTTAAAAAATTTTCCTTTTCACCAAATTCACTTTTGGACATCAACAGACCAGAGAAGCGAACGTACCAATATTCATCAAATCAAGATTAATATCACCGGACTTTATGATCATAATCATATCGGTATGTTTGGTGAAGCAAAAAATTAATTCATACTTTCGACCGTTACTCACCCAAGTAATAAGATAGCGTTGTTGGGATAATTGCCACCCTTATTCCCATTCCGGACAAAAGATTGAGCCGGAACAGGACTCGCAGTATGTAAAAAGGAGAAGTATGTCTGGGTTGGTTCATAGAATTTATATTGGTGTTTTCATCGCGATCGGATTTATCACACTGGTCCTGTTGATCTATTGGGGCTATTCGTATTACGGTACAAGTTTCGAAGAAAGACCATTTCAACAGGATCACACGATGTTAAAACCCAGCGGCCCAATTGGTCATGGGCTAGGAATCCTGGGCACCTTATTGATCCTCATTGGAGTGTTTTCTTATATCGGAAGAAAAAAGAACAAATTTCTTCCCCGGGTAGGTGCATTGAAATACTGGCTTGAGTTTCACATATTCTTATGTTCAGTTGGTCCCCTTTTAATATTGTTTCATACTGCTTTTAAGTTTGGTGGTATTGTTTCCATCAGTTTTTGGAGCATGGTCGCTGTAGTTTTAAGCGGCGTGATCGGCAGGTTTATTTATATCCAGATTCCCAGAACCATACAAGGCCGGGAAATGAGCCTTGCGGAAATAAAAGAAATGAAGGATGAAATGAACCGGGAGTTAAAAACGAAATATGGACTAAGAGAAGAGACCTACCAAAAATTAATGGAGGCCACACAAAAAACCAGCGCGCTGACGGGAATTGAAATTGAAACTGACAAGAGCGCACTACATTCCGAAAGAAAAATGTTGAGAGCTGAGGTACAAAACATTATTGAACAATCCGGTCTTTCGGGCAGAGACAGAAGAGGAATAAAAAAACTCTTTCGGAATGAAGTAAAAATAAATGCCCGGATCAAACGACTTCAGTTGATGCAAACACTTTTTAAACACTGGCATGTAGCACATCTGCCCTTTGCTTTGATCATGTTAGTGATTATGGTTATTCATGTTGCCATCACGATTACATTTGGTTACCGCTGGATATTCTGATAATGGAAGTATTAATAGAAAAGCTGATCATTTATGGCATAGTAACGGTGCTGATTGGCCTTACTATTTTTTTATATGTGCGTCGACTCAAAAGGAACTCGAAAAAGGTGGACGAGAAAATTAAGAAGGCAAAAGAGGAAGGATTATATGAGCCCGTGTCCTTGCATCCGGAAATAGATGTCAACACTTGCATTCAAAGCGGTGCATGTATAGAGGCCTGTCCAGAGAAAGAAATTATTGGCATACGAAACGGCAAGGCAACACTGATCAATGCTTCGAGGTGTGTTGGGCATGGAGCGTGTTTTCATGCCTGTCCCGTAGAAGCTATATCACTGGTCATAGGGACAGAGAAAAGAGGAGTTGATTTGCCACATGTTAAACAGGATTTTGAATCCAATGTACCGGGTATTTATATCGCTGGTGAGTTAGGTGGAATGGGACTGATCAAGAACAGTGTTGAACAAGGTCGACAAGCGGTTGAAAATATTTCGAGAGCGGTAGCTAAAGCAAAAGAAACGGAATATGATTTAATCATAGTGGGTGCAGGACCAGCAGGCATTTCTGCAACACTCCAGGCCAAAAAGCAGGGATTAAAATCAATCACCCTTGAACAAGACACCCTTGGTGGCGCGGTATTTTCTTTTCCACGAAGTAAAATCGTGATGACATCTCCAATGGATCTGCCATTATTCGGGAAAATTAAACTGACGGAAACCAAAAAGACAGAACTGTTAAGTCTTTGGGAAAAAGCGTTATCCACTCACCACATTAAAATAAAGGAAAATGCAAAAGTGGAAGCCATCTCTAAATCGGGAGATAATTTTAAAGTGCAGCTACAAAATGGAGAAGAATTAATAGGTAAAGCGGTGCTGCTTGCCATTGGCAGGAGGGGAACACCAAGAAAACTGAACGTACCAGGGGAAAACCGTGAGAAAGTTGCGTATCGGTTATTGGAACCAGAACAGATATCCGGCAAAAATATTTTAGTAGTCGGCGGAGGGGATTCAGCCATTGAGTCAGCACTATTATTAGCCGACAACAACAATGTCATCCTTTCTTATCGCGGTGAAGCGTTTCAGCGAATCAAAGCCAAAAACAGTGAACGCCTACAACAAGCAGTAGCCGAGGGAAAAGTAGACGTCAAATTCAATTCAAATGTTTTATCGATTGAAGAAGAAAGCATTTCCATTTCCACGCCAGAAGAGCAGACGGTGATATTAAAAAATGATCTCGTGTACATTTTTGCCGGCGGAGAATTGCCTACCCAGTTTTTACAAAAGGCAGGAATTGAAATTACCACTCGCTTTGGCCACACCATGCTTAAACACAATAAAAAAAGTAAGTTGTGAAAAAGCAAAACAGCTTTCGATCATTAAAACTGGGGATATTAACGCTCTTTCTTTTGGTGAATGTCACGGTTATTAGCCATGCTCAAATTTCTCCGGGGGATCTCACCAAAGCCCACGCGAAGCTGGAGGGTATGTTGAATTGCACCAAGTGCCATGTGCTTGGAGACAAAGTATCTAATGATAAATGCCTGGAATGTCATAAGGAAATTAAAACAAGAGTAGATCAGAATAAAGGGTTTCATGTTTCAGTAGAGGTTAAGGGCAAAGATTGTTTTACCTGTCACAGCGAACACCATGGACGAAATTTTGAGATTGTACGCTTTGACAATGAAAAATTTGATCATCAGAAGACCGGATTCAAACTTACTGGTGCTCATGTTAAACAAGAATGTAGTGCTTGTCACCGCGATGAGAACATTGAATCCACGGATATTAAAAGCAAAGAATACACGTATCTCGGTTTAAAGAATAGCTGTAATTCTTGTCATAAGGATGTTCATCAAAACACTTTATCTATCGATTGCGCGACATGCCACAATACAGAGGCATTTAAACCGGCACCGCTGTTTGATCATAGCAAATCAGAGTTCCCGCTCAAAGGCAAACACAAAGTGGAAGAATGCAGCAGTTGTCATCAAGTCACCTTTGTGAACGGGGCAATATACCAGCGGTTTAAAGGAATTGAACATAGCAGTTGTGCCAGCTGTCATACAGATCCCCATAAGGGTTCCTTTGGAAACAAATGCAAGGACTGCCATACAGAGGAGGCCTTTACTGAGTTTGTTGGAAAGAGCACATTCAATCATGCCCAGACCCAATTTCCGCTTTTAGGTAAACACAAAAAGCTGGATTGCGCATCTTGTCACAAGGTGGAAGCCACGACAACGGCCGATATTGTTTTTCAGGATTACAAAGGCCGGGATTTTCACAATTGCATTACCTGTCACAAAGATGTTCACGAGACTAAATTTGGTACAGACTGTAAGCAATGTCACACTGAGGATTCTTTTCAAAAAATAATAAGTCCTGATAAATTTCAACACAATCTTACTGGCTATCCGCTGGAAGGAAAACACGAAACGGTTGATTGTCGAAAGTGCCATATCAATAAAACAACGGACCCATTACCACATAATTTTTGCGGAGATTGCCATAAGGATTTTCATGAGGGTCAATTTGTTCGCGTAAACGCCAAACCGGATTGTAAGGATTGTCATACCGTTTCAGGATTTTCAGAATCATCGTATACCATTGAACAGCATGAGACAAGTTCTTTTCCATTAACGGGTGCTCACCAGGCCACACCCTGTTTTGCCTGCCATTTAATAAACGAAAAATGGACCTTTAGTAATCTTGGCGGCAAGTGTATAGATTGTCATACCGATGTCCATGCAGGAGGCCTAAATGAAAAATATTATCCGCAAAAGTCTTGTAACCAATGTCATAATCCGGCCAGTTGGGAACAAGTAAAATTTGATCATCAACAAACAAGCTTTACGCTAAGTGGGAAACATAAAGACATACAGTGTTTGGCGTGTCATAAAAACGAGACCAATTCTTCCATTAAAGACAAAATTGTATTTACTGGTTTGCAACAGGAGTGTATTTCATGTCACACTGATCAACACAAAGGACAATTTGACGAAGCGGGGAAAACAACATGCAGCAAGTGCCACGGAACCGAACAATGGAAACCCAGCCAGTTTGATCACAATACTGCCAGGTTTAAACTTGATGGAGCCCATGTTAAAGTCGCCTGTGAGAAATGTCACAAAGAAGAAATAATTGGCGATCAAAAGATTGTTCAATATAAATTAGAGCAATTTGAATGTGTTAATTGCCATCAATAAAAACAAAATGTAAAGCGGACTAACAAATTAAATACACCAAATAAAAGTTTTTTTTCATACAATATCACATCAACGTCCGAAACGTTAAAATGAGACAATATGTTTGGTGCATTAACAAGTCCACCTTATATTTGAGTTCCACACCATCTGGGGCTTAGTAATCAAGCCTTACCATCACACCTCTTTTTAAGTAGCGATTGTTCAGGTCTATTCACCTGTGCAATATTGCTTTTTGAGCGATGAAGGCAAAAAGATGATGAAAGGTCTAAAATGGAAATTTTGCGGGTTAATCCTAGTAGTGGCTGGATGGGTCATGGCCCAATCTCCGCACGGAAAGGATTTAAAAATAAGTTGTGAATCATGTCACACGGCCGCCAATTGGTTAGTCAACAAAGACTCCATTTCTTTCGATCATCAGTCTACTGGTTTTTTATTAGAAGGACAGCACAAACAGACCGATTGCCGGATGTGCCATACGACGTTGGTATTTTCTGAAACAAAAAGCAATTGTTCTTCTTGTCACCTGGATATTCACCAGGAAACGGTAGGCCAGGAATGTTCACGATGCCATAATTCAGAATCATGGTTGATCAACAATATTGTAGATCTTCATCGCCTTGCATCCTTTCCTTTATTGGGTCAACACGCTAATGCGGAATGTACTGCATGTCATCAGTCCGAAACAGAGTTGAGATTTACACCGATTGGGATAGAGTGTATTGACTGCCATCTTGCCGATTATCAAACCACAAAAAACCCGGATCACCTTGCCGCTGGTTTTTCAACCGCCTGTAGTGATTGTCATCTTATGGATGCTTCTGATTGGTCCGGGCAAGGGATCAACCATGATTTTTTTCCATTGACCAAAGGACACAACATCAATGAATGTGCTACGTGCCACACAGGATCCGATTATAGCAAGACGTCACCTGAATGCATTACTTGTCACGAAGCAAATTATTTGGCAACGACCACACCCAATCATCAGGCACTTAATATTTCTACTGATTGTGCATCCTGTCACACAACTGATTTAGGATGGAGACCTGCAAAATTTGAACAACATGATATGCAGTATTTCCCGATCTATTCAGGGACGCATCATGAGGCGTGGAGCGAGTGTATAGACTGCCACACCAATCCGGGTAATTATGCAGAATTCACATGCATCACCTGCCATTCGAATCCAGAAACGAATAATGGTCATAAAGAAGTAGCGGGTTATGTTTATCAAAGTGCGGCATGCCTGGCGTGTCACCCTACTGGAAAAAAAGATGATGCATTTGATCACAACAACACCAATTTTTCATTAACCGGCGCTCACACTACTGTTGAATGTACAAGTTGTCATGCCAATGGTTTTGCCGGAACACCTACCGAATGCGTTGCTTGCCATACACCGGATTTTAATCAATCCTTGAATCCCAATCATCAGACACTGGGGTTATCCACAGATTGTGCATCATGCCACACCACCACACCGGATTGGAACCCCGCTAAGTTTGACATTCACGACCAGTTTTATCCATTATTAGGTGCGCATTTAAAAATCAAGAATGAATGTATAACGTGTCACCAGGGAGATTATACCAATACACCGAAGACTTGTGTGGGCTGTCATCAGCAGGATTATAACCAAACGTCCAATCCTTCTCACACAGCAGCACAATTTTCCACGGACTGTGCCACCTGTCACTCAGAAGATGCATGGGCCCCAACGACCTGGGATCACGACAATCAATTTTTCCCCATTTACACGGGTAAGCACGCAGGACAATGGACCGAATGTGTAGATTGTCACACCACACCAGGAAATTTTGCGGACTATACTTGTGTTACTTGCCACGCCAATCCTGAAACGGATAATCAACACAGCACTGTTTCCGGATATACCTACAACAGTTCAGCCTGCCTGGCGTGTCATCCAACGGGTGATGGGCAAAGTGGATTTGATCATAACACCACCGCGTTCCCACTTACTGGAGCACATGCCACGGTGGATTGTCAATCCTGTCACGCAAATGGATATCAAGGCACACCCACCGAATGTGTTGCCTGTCATCAGCAACAATTCAATCAGTCCAACAACCCCAATCATAATTCATTAGGCCTTTCGACAGATTGTGCAACCTGTCATACAACAGAACCAGGATGGAGCCCGGCTAAATTTGATGTACACAATCAATATTATGCATTAAATGGCGCCCATGCTGTGATTGCAACACAATGTATCACGTGTCATAATGGAGATTACAACAACACGCCCAACACTTGTGCAGGATGCCACATTGCAGATTATAATCAAACGACGAATCCATCACATGTTGTAGCACAATTCTCCACAGATTGTGCAACGTGTCATTCGGAAACAGCATGGGTACCCGCAACGTTTGATCACGACAATCAGTACTTCCCTATTTACAGTGGCAAACACAAAGGGGAATGGAACCAATGCTCCGATTGTCATACTACTCCGGGTAATTTTTCAATTTACACTTGCGTAACCTGTCATGCTAACCCGGAGACCGATCATCAACACGAAGAAGTTAGTGGTTATGTATATAATAGTACAGCCTGCCTGGCCTGTCATCCAACAGGTAGTTCAAATGGATTTAACCATGACCTCACCAATTTTGCATTAACAGGAGCGCATCAGTCAGTGAATTGCATTGAGTGTCATGCGAATGGTTATGCCGGAACACCTACCGAATGTGTTGCTTGTCACCTCACTAATTTTCAAAGCAGCGCAAATCCCAATCATTCTTCACTTGGACTTTCACAGGATTGTGCTTCTTGTCACACCACTGCTCCGGGTTGGTCACCCGCTAATTTTGACGTACATAATCAATTTTACCAACTTTCTGGTGCACATGCATTAATTGCTACTGAATGTGTCACCTGTCATAATGGAGAATACAACAACACACCGAATACTTGTGTAGGATGTCACCAGAACAACTATAATCAATCAGCAAATCCGTCACACACGACGTTACAATTGTCAACGGATTGTGCCGCGTGTCATACTGAAAGTGCATGGTCCCCGGCAACATTCTCTACTCACAACGATTATTATCCTTTGGTTGGAGCGCATGCCACCATTGCTACCGAATGTGTTACCTGCCATAATGGAAATTATAACAACAACACACCTAACACATGTGCCGGATGTCATCAGAATAATTATAACCAAACCACCAATCCTTCTCATACATCATTGCAATTTCCAATTGATTGTGCCACCTGTCATACCGAAAGCGCCTGGGCTCCTGCGACTTTGGCCAATCACAATGATTATTATCCCTTAGTGGGTGCACACTCGGTCATTGCTAACGAATGTGCACAATGTCATAACGGAGATTATAACAATACCCCAAATACTTGTGTAGGCTGCCATCTTGGTGATTACAATGCCACCAATGATCCCAACCACGCGTCAGCAGGATTTAGTACAGATTGCGCGAGCTGTCACAGTGAAACAGCCTGGGCACCAGCCAATTTTAATCATGATGCACAATATTTTCCTATATACAGTGGTAAACATGAAGGGACCTGGGATCAATGCACAGATTGTCACAACAACCCCAATAATTTTTCAGTTTTCACCTGCATCACCTGTCACGCCAATCCCGAGACAGACAATCAACACCAGGGGGTAAATGGTTATGCTTATAGCAGCACGCTTTGCCTGGCTTGTCACCCAACCGGTGATGCTCAAGAGGTATTTGATCACAGTACCACAAACTTCCCGCTGACCGGGTCGCACATCATAGTGGATTGTCTTGATTGTCATGCGAATGGATTTGCAGGAACACCTACCGAATGTGTTGCGTGCCATCAAACGGATTTTAATCAATCCGTCAACCCGAATCATATCGCACTTGGCTTATCTACAGATTGTGTTTCATGTCATACCACTGCGCCGGAGTGGAATCCTGCGGCGTTCAGTGTTCACAATCAATACTATGAACTTTTAGGAGCACACGCTCTTATTGCGGATCAGTGTATCACGTGTCATAACGGGGATTATAACAACACCCCAAATACGTGCGTAGGGTGTCACCAGGCAGATTATAATCAAACAAACAACCCATCTCATAGTGCACTTCAGTTTTCTACCGATTGTGCAACTTGTCATACTCAATCAGCGTGGTCGCCAGCGACGTATGCGGAACATGACGATCAATATTTCCCAATCTACAGTGGCGGACACCAGGGAGTGTGGGATCAGTGTTCGGATTGTCATACGAATGCATCTAACTACAGTGTATACACTTGCATAACATGTCACACCAATCCTGAGACCAACAACAATCATGAAACGGTCAATGGATATATTTATCAAAACGCAGCTTGCCTGGCTTGTCATCCAACCGGTGAGGCACAAGGAGCGTTTGATCATTCCAACTCAAACTTTCCATTGACTGGGGCACACCTCGCTGTCGATTGTATAGAGTGTCATGCTAATGGATATCAAAATACTCCGACAGAATGTGATGCATGTCATATCCAGAATTATAACCAATCTTCCAATCCGAGCCATACAAGTTTAGGGCTGTCCACAAATTGCGTGACCTGTCATACGACTGACCCCAATTGGGAGCCGGCATTATTTCCTAATCATAATAGTTATTATCCGTTGGTCGGAGCGCATGCAGCCATTGCCAATCAATGTGCAACCTGCCACAATGGGGATTATAATAATACGCCCAATACATGCGTCGGATGCCATATCGGAGATTACAACCAAACGAATGATCCGAATCACCAGGCGGCTAATTTTCCGACCACGTGTGAAACGTGTCACTCACAATCTGCCTGGACACCGTCCACGTGGGATCATGACAATCAATATTTTCCAATTTATAGTGGTCACCATGATAATGAATGGAACCAGTGCAGTGACTGCCATACCAACCCAAATAATTATGCTGTCTTTACCTGCATAACCTGTCATCAGCAAGGCCCAACTAATAATGATCACAATGGTGTTAACGGGTATCAATATAATAGTGCAGCGTGTTATGCTTGTCACCCTACCGGAAATGCAGACTAATAGTGGTGTTGAATGAAAAAGGGATTCTTACTTTTTATTTTGGTGTTTATTGGATTAGTCGGATATAGTCAGGCGAAGCAGGATACTGTAAAAGGAAGTGTCACCTATAAGACGTCTCAAAATATTTACGTCAAATTTGAAAGCACTAAGGCGATTGACATTGGTGATACCTTGTATACTTTTCAGCAAGGCGCATTACAACCGGTTCTTGTAGTTCATCAGCTCTCCACAACAACGTGTGTTGGAAGTAAGATTGACAATTCGGTGATCAATATAGCGGATACAATCTTTTCTATTCAGGAGAAACAAATTCCCGTCGAAACGGAAACAGCAAAACCGTCACCAGTATTTGAAGCGATAGTCAATGCGAACCAGAACGAAGAACCTGTTGTTGCAGAAAAGCAATTAACCACACCGAACACTAAATCAGTACCAGCATTTCGCGGAAGAATTTCAGCGGCATCCTATATCAACTTTGCCAGCCAGCCTGGGTATGATATCCAGCGCATGCGATACACCTTTACACTCAATTCTCGGGAACCGGTTGAAAAGGGATTTTCTGCAGAGACCTATATGTCTTTTCGTCACACCATCAATGAATGGCAGGACGTAAAAGATAATTTTACCAAGGCGATGAAAATATACACCCTGGCTGTACAATACAAGCTCAACAAAAACACCCGATTCTGGCTGGGCAGAAAAATCAATTTCAACATTTCAAACCTGGGCGCTATCGATGGTTTGCAAGCAGAAAAACAATGGAACCATATTATAGTTGGTTCTTTTTTGGGATCACGGCCGGATTATCTTGATTATGGAATCAATGTTCACCTCGTGCAGTATGGTGCCTACGTTACGCATGTAAATCAAAACAATAAAGGACAAATTTTAAGTACGATTGCTTTTGCCCAACAACAGAATCATGGTATTACCGACCGGCGGTTTCTATATTTCCAACACCAAAACGCCACGATAAAAGACATCAACATTTTTGCTTCTACTGAAATTGATTTATACACGGTTAAGAATGGACAACCACAAAGCACATTCCTGCTTTCCAGCCTGTATGCTTCTGTACGATACAGGGCCTCAAAAAAACTTTCTTTGTTTGTCTCTTATGATGCCCGTAAAAACATTATTTATTACGAAACCTATAAGAGTTTCATCGACCAATTGCTGGAAGATGAAATGCGCCAGGGCATGCGATTTAGTTTCAATTATCATCTGCTCAAAAAAGTAACCCTCGGGACAAATGTGGGCTATCGATTCGAACATTCTCTTCCTCATCCTACTCAAAACATAAACAGTTACCTGACGATTAATCAATTTTCATCACTTCACCTATCTGCCACGCTCAGCGCGGTTCTGTTGCAAACCTCGTATCTTAAAGGAAATATTTATGGAATCAGGATTTCGAAGGATTTTATGAAAGGCAAACTTTACGAGGAGGTGGAATACAGGAATGTGACCTATCGCTATGGAAGCACTGAATTGCCCATTCAGCAGCATATCATTGGACTAAACACCTCTATCCGGCTTGATAAGAAACTGTCTCTTTCCGTAAATTATGAAGGCGAGATACAATCCGGCAGAACCCTGAACAGGATCTATTCCAACATTGTCTATCGGCTATAAAGACCCGCCCTGACAATATGACCGGAATCATTACATCACAAAATCAAAATCATCACAAACAGTAAAAACATGAAATACCTTACGCCCGTATTGATGTGGCTTATCATTTTAAGCGCCTGCGAATCAAAACCGAAAGTTATTACTGAGGAATCTCCTACTCAGGAACAAGCTACCGGAACAGCGATGGAAGAATCAGCTACCAAGCTTCATAAGGTGGTGGTAGAAGAGGTGCTGCCAACAGAAAAATACTCTTATCTCAGGGTGAAAGAGAATGAAGAGGATTTTTGGATTGCCATTCCAAAGACAGAGATAGAAAAAGGAGGCACCTATTATTACCGCGGCGGACTGAAGAAGACCAATTTTAAAAGCGCAGAATATGATCGCGTTTTTGAAACCGTTTACCTGGTCAGTGGAGTGAGCAAAGACCCGGGAATGAGTGAAATGTCCGGAGCCAATCCGCATCAAAACATAAATAACACGGAACCGGCTGGAGAAAATATAAATGTAGGGCCCCCTCCAGGAGGTATAAAACTGGCAGAGTTAATGAACAACAAGAAAAAATATGAAGGACAAGTGGTGAAAGTTCAAGGCCGTGTTGTCAAACTGAACAATATGATCATGAATAGAAACTGGGTACATATTCAGGATGCGTCATTAAAAGACCAAACAGCAGATCTCACTGTTACTACCGATGAAAATGTAGGCCTTGGCGATGTCGTGGCATTTGAAGGTAAAATATCACTAAACAAAGATTTTGGTGCGGGGTATAAATATGAAATCATCATGGAAGAGGCCCATATCATCAGGTAAAGCCATCCATGCTGTCACCGTTATAACCGGCCGCACCCTACAGTTAATGAATAACACACATGAAGAAGATATTTTATAAATTCTTTTCCACCAGTGCAGCCGGACTGTATACGATTTTGTTTGCATTATCCATTGGTATTGCTACTTTCATAGAAAATGATTTTGGAACCAGTGCTGCACAAAAGATAATTTTCAAATCTGGCTGGTTTGAACTCCTGCTGGTTCTTTTCGGCATCTCCATACTGGCGAATATTATCAGGTATAATATGGTCCGGCAACGGAAATGGTCTACGCTTACTTTTCATGTGGCCATCCTCATTATTTTGATTGGTGCCGGTATTACCCGGTATTTTTCTTTTGAAGGATCCATGCATATCCGCGAAGATGATACCTCTAATGTTTTCACATCTTCAGAAACGTACCTGTTGTTTGAAGCAAAACAAAATAACAAGACCTTCAAGTTTGATGAAAAAGTAAACTTTGCGTCGCTCGGGAAAAACCGATTCAACAAAACGTATCAGATCGGCAAGGATGTCATCAAGGTAGAACTTGATGATTTCATTCCCAATCCGGAAAATGTGTTAGAGTCCGATCCAAGTGGTGCCCCCATCATCAAGTTGGTCATTGCCGGCAACAAAGGAAGAGAAGAATATTATTTGACACAAAATGATCGCAGAAACATTAATGGTACCTGGTTTAATTTTGGAAATCCAGAGCAACCTGATGCGATCAATATTTATTTTAGAAATGACTCATTGCTTTTTAAAGCACCGGAAGTATTGACACAAAGGGTGATGGCTACCCAGACCCTGGATACTATTTATCCGGGATCTTATCAACCCCTATTGGTCAGATCTCTCTATTCCGGTGGAAACATCAATTTTGTGATTGGTGATTTCAACCCGGCAGCACACCTGGCCATGAAAGCCGGAGCGCGTAAAATGAGTGCGGAAAGTGTTGCAGCGCTGCAATTCAAAGTGACCAATGGCAATGATCAACAAACCGTCTATGTCTATGGTAACAAAGGGGATGAAGGTGAACCACAAAAGGTTTCTTTTGGAAACACAAACTTGTCAATAGCCTACGGCGCCAAACAAATTCCTTTACCTTTTTCCATCAAGTTGAGGGATTTCATTTTAGACCGATATCCCGGAACGAATAGTGCATCATCGTATGCCAGTGAAGTAACGTTGATTGATCCTCAAAACCAGGTTAAGCGTGATCAGCGCATTTATATGAATAATATTCTCAATTATCGCGGGTATCGTTTCTTCCAATCATCATTTGATCAGGATGAATTAGGAACTGTATTAAGTGTTAATCATGATTTCTGGGGAACCAAGGTCTCTTATACTGGATATTTTTTATTGACCATCGGGCTTTTTCTCACCCTGCTGAGTCCTAAAAGCAGGTTTAGGGAGCTTTCGAAAAAATTAAAAGGTCTGCGTATCGCTGAACAACATGCCACTTCTCGCGCAATTGGAATTTTACTGATCATCGCTGCTTCCTTGTCTGTACATGCAGAGAATGTCAATGAGTATAAAACTCATATCATACCAAAAGAACATGCGGATGCCTTTGGTCGCCTATTGGTCCAGGATCAAAAAGGGCGAACCAAACCAATGAATACGCTGAGCTCTGAAGTGCTTCGGAAAGTAGCGCGCAAAGAATCCATCAATGGATTAACGCCGGAGCAGGTTTTTTTGGGTATGACTTTTTATCCTGAAGAATGGGCAGAAGTCCCTATGATAAAAATTGGCAGCCAGGCAGAAATTCAGAAAATATTTAATACTACTTCAGAATACGTCAGCTTCAATGACTTTTTCTCCACGAGCGGACAATACCTTCTCAAAGATCAAGCCAGGCGCGCATTCAACTTGCAGGCTAGCGAGCGAAATGCTTTTGACAAAGAGATCATGAAAATAGATGAGCGGATCAACATCTGTAACATGATTTATAATGGAAGCATGGCCCGGATTTTTCCAATCAAAAATGATCCTGACAATCAATGGAAAACGCCGGCCGATGCTGTTCAGTTGGCACATGAAAATAAGGAGACGGGTTTTGTACCAACATTCTTTTCTAAATACTCTGCGGCTATACAACAATCCATGGAAACCCAACAATGGGGAAAAGCGGATAGTATGCTTATAGCTTTAAGAGAATACCAGCAACAGACAGGAGGAAAAGAATTGATATCAGAACGAAAAGTCGACCTGGAAATCTTGCTTAACAAAATGAATGTGTTTTCGAGGTTAAGCAAGATCTACGGAATGTTAGGGTTATTATTTCTCCTGATGTTCTTTGCCCGAATTTTCTGGTCGAGGTTTGATTTAAAAAACACGACCAATATTGCTTTTTATTTGCTGGCTACCTGCTTTGCATTTCATGTGCTAGGGTTAGGGATACGTTGGTATGTATCAGGTCGGGCACCATGGAGTAATGGATATGAATCCATGATTTATATAGGATTTACAACCGTGTTAGCGGGCCTTGTTTTTTCACGAAGATCACTAGGTGGACTGACAGCAACGGCTATCCTGGCATCAACCATACTCATGGTATCAGGATTAAGCTGGCTTGATCCTGAAATTACCCCACTTGTGCCCGTATTAAAATCATATTGGTTAACTATTCACGTTTCAATGGAAGCCGGTAGTTATGGGTTTTTAATGCTAGGGGCAATCATTGGATTGTTGAATCTCTTGTTGATGATATTTCTGAATAAAACCAACCAGGAAAAAATATTCAAAAACATAAAAGAGCTCACCTATGTCAGTGAAATGACGCTGTATGGTGGTTTAGTTATGGTCAGTATCGGAACCTACCTGGGTGGCGTTTGGGCCAATGAATCATGGGGAAGATATTGGGGATGGGATGCGAAAGAAACATGGGCGCTTGTCACGACATTGGTGTATGCTTTCATATTGCACATGAGATTTATCCCGGGCTTACGAGGCATCTTTGCTTTTAATTTGGCCTCGTTATTCGGTTTTGCCTCTGTGATGATGACCTATTTCGGTGTCAATTATTATCTGTCGGGATTGCATTCCTATGCAGCTGGAGATCCTGTACCGATTCCCCCATCTGTTTATTACACCGCTGCACTATTCATTTCAATCAGCGCCCTGGGTTATTGGAAGTATCGTAAAGTGAAACTATCCTCATCGTTACAGACTAATAGTTGATTTCTTCTTTTATTAACCAGGGAGAGAAAAAGCATCCTGTTTTAACCAGTCCACCATTATTTTAGGTTTGGCCAGTGTTTCAATAGTTGAGCGTGTTGCCCAGTATTGATTTTTACTGGCTCGTTTTGGTTTTGATAAGATAGTGAAATGATGAAACCGGGCGATGATAGTTTGGTGGGAGAGAACCTGGGTACTGGTAGGAGAAGAATGATCAAACTGAAAATTTTGATGTCCTATTTCAGCCATTAATTTTTCCGAAAAATATTTTAAAGTAGGCTTTCGCTCTGAATTAGATTCTAAATAAGGGAGAATGAATAATCCAATCCAGATATCTTTCTGATCGCGGCGTTCAAATAATATAGTATGGCGATGGTGAATCACCAGGAAATGAAAATACCGGCTGCGATTAGTTTTTGATTTTGATTTAGCAGGAAGTGTAGCGACCAGGTTGGAATTATAAGCAAAACATTTTTTGTGTAGGGGACAAACAGCACACGCAGGTTTTTTTGGTTTGCACACCAAGGCACCAAAATTCATAATGGCCTGGTTAAATACTGCAGGTGATTCACCCTTCATATAAACGGCTGCATGTTGTCGAATTAGTTCATGCGTTGCCGGTAGATCTATCGCCTCTTGTATACCATCAAATCTTGCCAACAGGCGTTTCACATTTCCATCCACCACTGGATAAGGAAGACCATAGGCGAATGATGCAATAGCGGCCGCTGAATAATGTCCAATACCCGGCAATGCAAGCAAGTCTTCATAAGATTCGGGGAACGAACCGTTGAGATGATCTACAATATAGATCGCAGCCTTGTGAAGGTTACGTGCACGTGTATAGTATCCAAGACCTTGCCATGCAAATAATACATCATCAATAGATGCAAGCGCCAGGGATTCGACATCGGGAAATAAAGAAATGAAACGATGATAATAAGGCGCGCCTTGTTCAATCCTCGTTTGTTGCATGATTACTTCCGAAATCCAAATGTGATAGGGATCTCGCAGTCCGTTAGTCCAAGGCAAAGGGCGTGGATGATCGGCATGCCATTGAAGTAATTGCCGTGTGAAAAAAGAGTGCATACGGCAAAGCTAATGATCAACCTAATGGGACCAATGTGAAAGCCCAATAAAACAAACAGGGATTAACTAACCAATAGAAGATTATGGTCTAACGCTCAGATAACGGCGTTCGATCATATCCTTCAATTCTTTGCGAGCAAAGAAAATGCGACTTTTCACGGTGCCTAATGGCAGGGTGAGAGTGTCCGCGATTTCCTGGTATTTATGACCCAGGTAATGCATCTCAAATGGCACCCGCAAAGACTCATCAAGATTGTCCACCATCGTGCTGAGCTCATCCATCATGATATTGGATTCGGCATCGTTGCGAATGGAGGCGGCACCGCTATTGATATAGTAAAGATTCTCTGTGGAATCTATGATGGTGCGGGTCTTTATGTTCTTGCGATAGTTGTTGATGAAAATGTTTTTCATGATTGTCAACAACCAGGCTTTGAGGTTGGTACCAGGTATAAACTTGTCGACATTGCTGATCGCGCGAAAAGCAGTTTCCTGGTAGAGATCTTTGGCCTCTTCGCTGTTTTTGGTCAGCTTGTACGCGAAGGTGTGAAGGGGACCACTGAGACCTGACAATTGCTGATTGAAATCGTTCGTAGACATAGTGGTTGTGTTTTTACTTCCCAAAAATAAGGAAGACTTAAACAGAAATGCAAAAAAAGTTAGACAAAAAGGACCGATTTAACGATAAATTAACTCCACATAACAAATCATAGCCATAAAGCATTAATAATCAACAAAATGTAAAAACACTGATTTTCAATTTGTTTTGAAACCAATGAAAGCTATTAATGGAATTCACTTAGGCGGATTAAGGTTTTGCCTGATAACGCACAAAAAATTATCTTGCTTCTGATATGATGAAAGTCGCTATAATCGCCGGAGGACCTTCTGCAGAGAGAAGTGTCTCCTTAAAAAGTGCTCAAACGATCGCCAAACACCTGCCTTCCGATAAATACAAGAGCACCACGATCGACATTACTCCGGATGGCTGGGTGGATATGCAGACAGGATATAAAGTCGACCTTGACCAATTCCAACTAACGGATGATCACGGCACACCGATAAAGAAATTTGATTTTGCCTTTATTATCATTCACGGTACCCCTGCTGAAGACGGAAAATTGCAAGGCTACCTGGAGATGATGAACATACCTCACAGCGCATGTGGAGTATTGACCAGTTCGCTGACCTTCAACAAACAAATGTGCAAGAATTACCTCCGTCCGTTTAATATTCCAATGGCAGAAAGTGTAATAGTGAAATCAATCACCAGCCAGGCAGAAGTAGAACAACACCACATTCACCCCCCCATGTTTGTCAAGCCCAATAATAACGGTTCGAGTTATGGCGTAACAAAAGTCAAAGCATGGTCGCAACTTGAGACCGCAATTTCTTTTGCACTTCAATATGATCATGAAGTCATGATCGAAAGAGCATTAGCCGGAGCAGAGTATTCCTGTGGCATCGTACGTGAAGGCAATACTTTTCATATGTTGCCGGTAACGGAAATAATTCCAAAAGGCGAGTTCTTTGATTTTGCCGCCAAGTATGAAGGGGAGAGTGAAGAAATAACACCGGCAAGACTGAATGATGAATTGCGTCAACAATGCCAGGAAAGATCACAACTGTTATATCAAATTCTTGGTTGCCGCGGCATGGTGCGATTTGATTATATTTTGGAAAACGGAATTTTCTATTTGTTGGAGGCCAATACCACTCCAGGTATGTCAGAAGCTTCTATTATACCTCAACAAGCTAAAGCTTATGGGTGGACAATCGCCAAGCTACTGGATGTTGTGATAAGCGATTGTTTGACTAACCGGAATTAAAATTTCAATTCACTTATGAGAATAAACAAAGTGAATTATGCGAAAGCATTGCGATAAATCATTCTGCCAATAACGAATAGGCTGCCAAGTATTCCACCGATTAATATCCCAATAATTATTTGCCGGAGAAAGGAAAGTTCCATAGGTTGTAATGGAGCCAGGGGCGCATCAATGACCTGGATGAAAGGAGTTTTGTTTTTAAGACTAAAATCCGCGACCTCAACATTTTTCAATACTTCCGCATACATAGCAGTCAGAGCAGCAATTTCGCGCTGAAGACGGAGTTCTGTAATTTGATCGGTTCGCATCAATAAACTCTTGTTGGTGTCCCGGAAATTAGCCAACTGATATTCTGTGGATTTTAAAACCCCCAACACGGAATCCCTTTTCATGCTGACCAGCTTGTAAGTCTTCAGTGATTTTTCAATTGATTTATTGACGTAATATTTGCTCAGAGATTCAAACATACGCTGAGCCAGAGTCAGTGAAATAGTTTCATTGGTGGTGGTGACACTTAAGGACATGATGTTAGTATCCTCATTGTAATCGGCCGTCATCAGTGCTTTTTTAGGTTGATCCGGAGGACCAATGATGGTTCCGTATAACAGTAATAACATTGTATTTTCCTCATTAGAAAATGCCGGAATGCTATCATGGGTAAAATAAAAAGGTGTCGCTTTTGATTTATCTTTTCCGGCAACAACATTCAGTTTGTATTCGCGCAATAAATGATTGGCGAGATAATCTTCCTTTCCATTGACTGTAATTTTTGAAAAAAGAGATTCCTGGATGACTCGGCGGGATTTACTTAATGCGAGGATTTTATCAAGATTATACCGGGATGGCTTCACGCTTCCCAATCCAAATTGTCCAAGAATTCCCGTTAATCCTGAATTGCCACCCCCTTCATCTTCATCCACGTTGAATGTGATGGTGGCCGTATAAACTGGTATGTATTTGAAATAACGGTAAGCCTGGTAGCCAATGCCCAGCAGAATAAACAGTCCGGGGATATACCAATACCGTACTATTTCATGAAACCACATGCGCAGTTTATCTGCAAGAAGGCGCAGTGAGATTTCATCAGAAGCGGGTATTGGTTGTGGTTCCATTTATTAGTTGTTGAGGAGTTTCATCAGGTATTGACCATAACCGCTCTTTAACAAAGGTTGTGCCTGATTATGCAATTGTTCAGGCGTGATAAAGCCCATCCGAAACGCGACCTCTTCAATGCATCCGATTTTCAGGCCTTGTCGCTTTTCAATAATGCGGACAAATTCGGTTGCATCATGAAGGCTATCAAAAGTACCGGTGTCCAGCCAGGCAGCGCCACGACCAAATATTTTCACCCGTAAGTTTCCTTGTTCGAGATAAACTTTGTTGACATCCGTGATTTCGTATTCTCCCCGGGCAGATGGCTTGAGATGCTTTGCTATATCGATGACCGTATTGTCATAGAAATAAAGGCCGGGTACTGCATAATGAGATTTAGGATTGGTTGGTTTTTCTACAATTTCCAGGGCACGCATATTGTCATCAAATGTCACCACACCATATCGCTCAGGATCAGAAACAGGATAAGCAAAAATAACCGCACCATCCGGATGAGCACAATCCGCCAGGAAGGCCGGCATTTCTGTTCGATAGAAAATATTATCACCGAGAATTAAGCAAGCAGGATCTGAACCTATAAATTCCGCTCCGATAACGAATGCCTGGGCAAGGCCATTGGGGACCGACTGGATCGCATATTGGAAATTGCAACCCAGCGAACTGCCATCGCCAAGTAATCGGACAAAGCCTGGATTATCTTCCGGAGTCGTGATGATAAGGATGTCGCGGATCCCGGCCAGCATCAATACTGACAGGGGATAATAGATCATCGGCTTATCATAGACCGGTATGAGTTGCTTGGAGACTGCCCTCGTTATGGGATAGAGACGGGTGCCGGAACCGCCGGCGAGAATGATGCCTTTCACGGAACGAAGATACAGAGCAGAAGGCAGTCCTCAGTTGGCAGTAAGCAGTCGGGAGTTCATAGCATACATCTATGAAGTGCTTTTTTTGAGGCGAAGAATAATATATTTATAGAATGCAGTATCACATTTTAAACGGGGACGCGTTAAAAAAGGGATTTCCAATTGAACTTATTGGAGGAGAAGTGATAGTCATCCGGGAAGCATTTATTGAGGGTCCTGTTTCCGATCAGTATGGCTCAGCCTTTTGGTTGTCGCGTAAAAACTATATCGAAAAGGCTTATGGCGAGTCGGATACAACCTATGACAAAAATGTGATGAGCGAATTGAATCGGCTTCAGCAGATTTCAGTATCGGATGTGGTGTATTTATGGTTTGAAGATGATTTGTTTTGTCAATGTAATATGTGGTTTGTGGTCAATTATATTTTGCATTCTAGTCATCCCGTTTTTTACAGAGTATTTCCCGAAGCAGATGATGTAACCTGGATGGGATTTGGAAGGGCTGACCGGGAAACGTTATTTCAATACTACAACCAGGCTATTAAATTGAATCAAGACGACGTTAGTCATATAGATAAGCTTTGGAAAGCGCTTGTTGCTAATGATCGGAAAAAACTGGAAGAACTAAGTCACGTGGAGTGTACCGGAATTCGATTTCAGGAGGAAGTTATACATGCACAATTAGATCTGGCAACTGACGGATCGAATCCTGGCCGGCCTCAGCACACGTTATCCAAATTAATGAATGACGGCCCTCACTCATTCTATGAACTCTATGCAAAGTTTATTCAAACGGAAGGTATTTATGGCTTCGGAGATTCGCAAGTCCGGAACATGCTCAAAGTGATGAACATTAATTTATAGCCAGCTTTTCCTGGATTTTATTTTCCTTATTATTCATCAGGAATAAATCATTAGGATGACCAAAGAGCAAAATGAAGTGTAATTTGTCGATCTGATCTCAATTTTCTGTGAACATTTTTCCTCCTCAACTCTATTATCTCCATCTGCGCACTGTAGGTAAGGTATTGTACTACCATTGTATCCGTTATTTCACTTTTAGAAGATTTTTTATTGCCCTGGTCTACTTGCTCATCGCCATCATCATGAGCATGATCAATATTTTTTTCCGGCTATTGGATGAGATCTTTTTTTCATCCTATAGAAGGATTGAAATCAACGAACCGGTATTTATTATCAGCAATCCTCGTAGTGGCACCACGCTGCTGCATCGGATGATGTGTCATGATGAAGATAAATTTGTCCACATCAGGATGTTTCATACCCTGGTTCCTTCGATCAGTTTTAGCAGGATGGTTGATTTTTTTGCGAGGATGGATAAGTGGATTGGTCGACCATTGCACAAATTTTTCAAATGGGTGGATAAGGTGCTTTTTGCAGGATGGGAAGACGTTCATGCGGTTGGGTTCAATCGTTCTGAAGAAGATGAAGGTCTTTATTTTATGTCCGGCATTTCGCCCTCCCTTTCATTGGTTACGCCCTTCTTGTATCATTTTCGTGAACTCTACATCCTGGATGATTGGGAAGAAAAGAAACGGGAAAGGATTAAAAAATTTTACAAAGCCACCCTCCAGCGATGGATGTATATATTGGGTAAAGACAAACAGTTTTTATGTAAATCTGTCATGTCTACAGGACGATTGCAACTCCTGACTGAATTATTTCCGGAGGTCAGGATTATTTACCTGGTTAGAAATCCATACGAAGCGATTCCTTCTTTCATTGAAATGTTCACTTCCACCTGGAAAGTGATTAGTCCCCGCATACCTGAAAACTCGCTGGAATACCGGGAACTAGCCAACCTGGCGGTAACGTATTATCTATATTTTGAGGAGTGGAAAAAGAGGTTCCAACCTGAAAACTGGATTACCTTAAAATACGATGACCTGGTATCCGATTCCTATGGGACCGTAGAAAAAATATATAGTCAATTTAAAATGGAGATGTCAACCGATTTTGAAAAAACACTTCGGAAAGAATCGGATAAATCACGAACTTATAAAAGCAAGCATCAGTATTCGTTGGAGCAATATGGATTGAGTAAACAGCAAATCTTCCAGGCACTACAATTTGTGTTTAAGGAAAATGATTTCAAAGAATGAGCTGAATTTATAGAAGAGTCATATTCCACAGTGGCTCATAAAAACTCAGGAAATTTTTTCCGGTCCCGAGCCGATATGATCTTCAATGAATTTTCCTGCAGCGCAGAAGGGTACCAAGGCAGTCTTAATCCAATCCATTATAGATTCCTTATACTGCTTCGGATATAGCAGATGCACATTAGGACCTGCATCTAAAGTAAAGCAGACAGGAATCCCACTTTCTTTTCTAAATCGCCACACTTCTTTTATAATAGAAATAGTGGGTGGCTCTAACAGCACAAATGGATTGGGACCGCTCAACATCAAGGCGTGCAAATGCAAGGCTTCCGATTCGCAAATGGAGATAAAATAATCGAGCAATGCCGCATTTTTTAGCGCGGTGATTAGTTGAAATAAATTTTCTTTCGCAGTGGCATAGCGGGCACCGGCATAAGGATGTAGTTCCATCAATTGATGGCCAACGGAACTGGACACTGGTTTTTCATCATCCCTAACAATCAGGATGGTGTCTTCGAAAGTAGTGTAAAATGGATCCAACTGACCTTGCCACGGAATGGCGAAATGATCACTGCTGGCCTCAACACCATCCGTTATTCCCCACAAAGCAGCAGTTGGAAATAAGGATCGACACGCACTGCCGGATCCTAGTCGTGCAATTTCTGAAACATGTGACCACCAGCCAGCATTTTTGGTTGTATGGTTTTGTAATTGATCATCGATGTCCTGAAGACATAATGCCAATGCACTCATGGCACTGGCCGAAGAAGCAATTCCTGCACCGTGCGGAAATGTATTATTGGAATCAATGGTTACAGACGCATGCTTAAGCCATGGGAAATAAGTATCGATCCTTGAAAAGAAAGATTTAATTTTCGTTTCAAAAGACGATTTTGGAAGACCTTCATACAATACAGTTAACGAAGCAGGTCCTTCTATTGCAACCGTAAGCTTCATGTTGGTATGACAAGACGATAGTGTAAAACTCAATGAAGGATTGCGGGGTAATTGTAATTCCTGTTTGCCCCAATATTTAATGAGAGCGATATTGGAAGGAGAGCGCCAGGAAGCAGTGTAGGGCATAAGGCAGATTGAGTTGCAGCCGTAAAAGTACTATTCCTGATGAAGAGGTGATACGTTTTGACCGGATGGTCCTATTCAATGTTTAACTCAAAATCATTTAGGATCATATCCAGGATTTTGTCTTTTCCTGGTGTATATCCTTCTTTGAGATCGTATCCATATAATCGCCCGATGGTTTGCCATTTCGTAGCGGTAAATCCTCCGCGAACATCGCGAAGGACATCATACATCGGCATATTGAGATGGTTCTCTATCATTTTGACCAGGATCTTTCCTTGCGTTCGGGAGAGATTTTTTAGTGGATCCGTGAAATCTTCCTTGACATCTTTTTGTATGTCTTTTGCATATCGCTTGGCTTCTCCGTTTTTCATTCCGACAGTCTCGCGCTGATATTCACGATAGAGACGAATACTTTCGATGGCATAGGGCAATACTTCTGTGGCATATCTGCGGTACCGCATATATTGCCTGTATTCTTCATCATCATTGAAAACAGGAGGAGCCTTAACCACGACTTCAGGTATTTGGGCCACGACAATAGTATCGGAACCATCAATTCTGACGCGCATCACCCGGCCATCCGTATACACAATCGTGGTGTCATATACGGTAGAGGTTTGCCCAAAGACGTCTGAAGCCCAGGGACTAACGAATATTAAAAAGAGATAAAAAAGTCTCCGATTCATTCCCGATAATAACGACGAAGATACCGATGTAGTTTATGGTACAGGAGAAGTGTTTGTTAATAATTGCCTTGTATCACCGGATCAGGGTCACATCGCCACTCAAGACGACGTGTCGTTGCAATCCATTTACCGTATAGTCAACGACGATCGCATAGACATACACACCAGGTTGCATCAAATCATCATTGAAGCGGCCATTCCACACGAAAGGAACTTCCTTCGAGTAAAAAATCTGGTTTCCCCATCGATCGAATATGGTCCCCTCCAAAGCCGATATCTGAATTTCAGGATTAGTACTCAGTGTGAAGACATCATTGATATTATCATCATTCGGAGAAAACACATTGGGCAGGTATAATGAGGATGGAAAGCAATCATCATCTTGTTCAATGGTCACAGCATCATTGACATCAAAACACAATGCGGATACTGTCACTGCATATGAACCTGGTGAATTAATGTTGATTATTGGAGTAGTAGATCCCGTATTCCACTGATACGTAGCAGGGAAAGTTTGTGTTACATCGAGATTGATCATATCTCCGGGACATAAAGTCTGTGATGGACCTAAAGCAACCACCGGTATATTATTGTCAAATGCAAGATTCAATTCATCAGAAGCAGTCCCGCATTTATTCGACAACTCGAGTGAATACTTTTGTGCTTTGTCTGCGACCATAGATGGACCTGTACTTCCGTCCTGCCATTTGATATTGAAACCATTTAGTGGTGCGGTGAGAATGATGGATTCACCAGGACAAAGAGTTGTGTCAGGTCCCAGATTAAAAGCAAGCGGCGGATCAAGGAAATCAACTTGTATAGCATCATTGTGCACACCGCAATGATTGGATTCAGACAATGAATAAGTACCCGGAGAAGTAACAACAAAAGTCGGGGATGAAGTACCATCCTGCCATTGAAGAGTTGTACCTGCATCTGAAGTTGAGGCAAGTAATAATGTACTGCCTTTGCACAAAGTTGTGTCAGGGCCTAACTCAGAATCGGGAGGTGTGCCATTGATATCCACATTGACACTATCGATATCCACACCACAATTATTGCTGACCTGCAAATAATAAAGACCAGAAGAAGATGTTGAAAACGATGAAGACGTAGAGCCATCCTGCCAGAGATAATTGACACCGGAAATATCTGATGTCAATGTAACCACATCGCCTTCGCATCCAAGTACATCGGGGCCAAGATTAACGACTGGGCCATTGGTACTAATGGAGATATTCATTGAATCAATATCAGAGCCACAACTATTTGATACGGTAAGAATAATCAAGCCGGCTTGTGTCGCATTGAAAGAAGGATTGGTAGAACCGTCTTGCCACAAATAGGTTGCATTGCTCACACCGGGATCGAGTGTAATGACTTCACCGGGACACAATGATTGATCAATACCCAGGTTAACAACAGGAGCAGGTGGTAAAGCAGCTACATCAATAGTATCCGCATTAGAGCCGCATGAATTGGTAATGGTGGCGTAATAAGTTCCGGGACCATTCACCAGGAATTGTGAATTAACAGAACCATCGGACCATTCGATATTGACACCCGTTGTGTTGATCGTCAACAGCAAACTACTACCTGGACAAAGTGAGGTATCAATACCAAGATCAATCGGTGGCGTAGCAGGAAGTATCGTTGCGTTGAGTGTATCAAAAGAAGTGCCGCAGGAATTAGAAACTTCAACTGTGACAAGTCCTGCACCGGTCACATTGTAAGTTGGAGATGTTGATCCATCATTCCAAAGCCATGATGTAACATCTGAAAACGCCGGAGTCAACGTGACTACATCGCCGGCACAAAGTGATACATCAATCCCAAGAGATACTAAAGGAGCAGGGCCCCCATCCAAAACAGAAACGGTATCAGCATCTGTACCGCAAGAGTTGCTTACGGTCAAACTATAAGAGCCAGGTGATGAAACACTAAGTGTAGATGCTTGTGAATTATCATTCCACAAATACGTAACTCCACCAACACCTGCATCGAGTAAAAGCGTTTGTCCCTGGCAAAGACTAAGTTGTGCAGGCAAGGATAGCTGCGGCGGATTATTATTTAATGTGACTTGAATAGTATCTGATGCTGAAGTGCAAAGATCAGAAGCCTGAACATAAAAGGTTCCGGCGCTATTGATCAACAGTGTATCTGCGGTGCTTCCATCCTGCCATAAAAATGATATACCGGTAGTATTGGGTTGCAATACGATTTGTTCTCCGGGACATAATGATAAATCAGGACCAAGATCAGGTACTATCACTGCAGGAGTATAATTGATCGTAACAGAGTCACTGCTGCTTCCACATGCAGTGGTGACTGTCAACACATAGGTTCCGGGAGAACTCACTAATAGTGTTGCACCAGTTGAATTATCACTCCAGAGATAATTTCCTGTGTCACCAGAGTTATCCAGCAGAAAAGTTTCACCCAGACAAAGCGTTTGATCAGCAGGCAAATCAACAACAACAGCTGAAGGATCAACCGTAATCGTTACCTGATCAACAATGCTGATACAATCATTGGAAACTGTAACACTATACATACCTGGTTGTGTCACATTAAATTCTGAATCAGCGGAACCATCCTGCCACAGGTATGTATTTCCTCCTGAATTACTAACATCAAGTAACACCGGCAACTGTGCGCTGCAAAGAACGAGATCCGGACCTAAATCAACGACGGGCTCAGGAATGGCTACTACATATAAATCCGCATCATCCACACCACACTCATTCATCACCGTTACATGATAGTGACCAGGTTCAGTGACAGAGTAAAAATTGTTGGTGCTTCCATCCTGCCAGAGATAATCGCCCATTGCAGGATCCAATTCGAATTCGAGGATGTCACCCTCACAGATAGGATAGGGATCAGGTCCGAAATCTATAGAAGGCGGCTGGATGAGTTCAACATCGATGTCATCTGTATAATCACCGCACATATTGCTTATCGTGAGTGAAAAAGTGCCGCCCATATCGATCGAATAATCTTCTGAGGTAGAACCATCACTCCACAAAAAGTCACCAAGAGAAGGATCAAATGAAAATGTGATTTCAGAACCGGGACATATATAAGTATCCTCACCAAGTGTAAAAGGAGCAGGAGGATCAACAACAGTTACTGTGACCTGATCAGTAGTGACATCACAACCATCATCATCCATGGTAACTGAATAGACGCCGGATGTAGTAATATTAATTTCATCACCATTTGTACCATCACTCCATTCATAAGTTCCGGCTGATGGATCAAGAGAAATGGTATAAGTATCTCCCTGGCACATCACATAGGTATCGGGGCCCACATCAACAGGCGGATCATTGCCGATGATTTCTACTTCGATAGAATCAATGCCAAAACTGCAGCCTTCATTTACAGTCAATGAATAAGTGCCAGATTGTGTAACCGTTAATGTTGATCCGTGACTGCCGTCTTCCCAGCTATAAAATACATTAGGAATTTGCGGATCGATGGTATACTCAGCGCAAGCCGATACCGGATCGCCTAAATCAAAAATGATTGGATTTGGAGGTGTAGTGGTTACTAACGAAACATCATCGACATAATAATAGGAAGCCTGGGGATTTCCGGTGCACAAAGGATCTGTCGGAGTATCGGCATCACTGTGAAAATTACCTATGGTGATATAAGATTCTCCGCCGGCAGCATAAAAACACCCATCGACATACATCCAATTAGTCTCATCCGAAAGAAAACCAGTTTGTGAATCCACCTGGGGTGTAACATTTAACCAGAGGACTCCACCTGATGGTGGCGGATTAACAGAAAAATAAGCACCGAGGTGTCCGACGCCACACCAATTTTCACTTAGCGGGCCCCCATCTGCCAGGCTTACCCACATGCTGAAATAGTAAAATTCACCTGCCACCAATGGAGCAGGCAGGGGAGCCAATATGTATTCGCGATAAGGGAAGACATATTTCGCATAAAATCCACAATAAGCATCACCTGTGTGGGCAGTTTGGTCCCCAAAATAATTTGTAGGAATCCAAACAGAAAGATTTGGTGGATTTTGGGGCGCACATACATTAAAATAATCTGAAGTACCCGCTGTGGCCGGTATCCAAGGTGTGCACTGCAGGGGACCTCCTACATTGTATTGAGTAGGGCAGGTGGTATAAACTTCAAAACTGGGATTAGGGAGCAGGTTTTGTGACCAGGCACAGTAGGTGAAAAGTATAAAAATCAAAAAGACGGGAATCCGTCGGGGATCAAAGGGTGCCATTTACAATTTTCTTTTATCGTCAGCTCAGAGAGGGAAGGAATGAAAGTACAAAAGAAATAGAAATTCTAAATCCCAGACAATTAGCCGATTGCTTTGAATAACCAGATACGGGAATGGGCCCTTTCGCTGACTATCGAATCAAGGTGATATCTCCACTGAGGATGACGGATCGTTCGATAGCCCGATCAGAGTAGTTCAATTGGATGCGATACACATACACACCGGGATTCAAAAGGGCACCATTAAAATCTCCGTTCCATTCAAAAGGGATTGTATTCGATTCGAACACCACATTTCCCCAGCGATTATAAATTGTGCCCTGTATAGTTTTGATTTCGATATCCTTGCCCGACATCACCGAAAACACATCGTTGACGTCATCCCCATTTGGAGAAAAAACATTTGGGATAAAAAAAGAAGGAATGGAAAAACAAGTATCACTCAACAGCACATCCGTTTCACCATGGGCATCAGCACAGGGTGCCTGAACATCGACCGCATAATGTCCCTCGGTTTCAATAGTTAAGATTGGAGAAGTTGAACCGGTATTCCATAAATATGTTGCCGGAAAAAGTTGAGTCACATTCAATTCCAGTTCAGCACCAGGACACCAGCTGAAGACGGAATCTAATTTGACAACTGGCACTCTATCATCAAAGCTCAATAAAAGTTCATCTATTGTAGAACCGCAATCATTCGACAATTCGAGTGAATAGGTTTGTGCTTTTTCGGCGAGAAATGTAGAGCCAGTACTTCCATCCTGCCATTTTATAGTTGAAGATGTTGCCGGCGCATGAAGTAAAATTGATGTGCCGGGACAAATCGTAGTGTCGGGACCAAGATCAAAAGCAATGGGTGCGGTCATTAAATTGACTTGCACAGTATCGGTATCAATACCACAATTATTACTCACCTGGAGGATAAATGTTCCTGCAGTATTGGTTGTAAAATCAGACGCAGTGGAACCATCCTGCCATAAATAATTTACACCTGAAATATCAGACATAAGAGAAACTACATCACCTTCACAGGCTGTAACATCGGGACCGAGATTCACCTGTGGGCCTTCATTGCTTTCTGTTATTTCTATAGTATCGGAGTTTGTGCCACAAGCATTACTCACAGAAAGAATGATAGTATCAGCTTGTGTAGCATTAAAGGTTGTTGATGTAGATCCATCCTGCCACAGATAAGTTGCATTGATGACTGCAGGGTTAAGCGTGATCACTTCACCCGGGCATAAGGATTGATCAATACCGAGATTTACTACAGGTGCAGGTGGTAGTGCTCCAACATTTATAGTATCTGCATTTTCTCCACATGAATTTGAAATGGTGGCGTAATAATTTCCGGGACCATTAACAACGAATTGATTGTTAACCGAGCCATCGGACCATTGCACATTGACATTTGGTGTATTAATAGAAAGCAATAAAGTATTTCCGGGACACAAAGAAGTGTCGGCGCCTAGATCAATCGGTGGTGTGGCTGGAAGTAAAGTTGAAATAAGTGTATCAAATGAAACACCACATGAATTAGTTGCTTCCACTGTTACCAATTCATCGCCAGTGACCGAATAAGAATCCATTGTTGATCCATCACTCCAAAGCCATGAAGAGACATCCGAATAAACAGGTGATAGCGAGACTACATCACCGGCACAAAGTTGGACATCATTGCCAAGCGACACGGATGGACTTGGACCTGCATCCAATACAACAACCGTGTCTACATCCGTGCCACATGAATTACTCACCGTTAAACTATAAGTGCCGGGTGATGATACCGTAAGTGTTGATGCTTGTGAATTGTCATTCCAGAGATAAGAAACTCCACTAATAACTGCATCGAGTGTGAGTGAATCACCCTGGCAAAGATTTAATTGGGCAGGAAGAGAAAGGTGTGGTGGATTGTTATTTGAAAAAATCTCTATTGTATCAGAAGCGGATGTACACTGATCAGCAACCTGAACATAATAAATGCCCGGGCCATTGACCAGTAACGTATCTGCTGTGCTCATGTCTTGCCATAAATAGGAAACGTTCGAAATATTTGGTGACAACACAATTTGTTCGCCCGAGCAAAGTGAAACATCAGGACCTAAATCTGGAATCGAAACAGATGGGAGATAATCAATCACCACAGTATCACTTCCGGTTCCGCAAAGTGTATTGACGGTTAGTGAGTATGTTCCCGGAGATGAGATGAGCAATGAATCCGCAGTCGAATTGTCTTGCCATATATAATTTCCGACATCACCGGTGTTGTGCAGAACAAATGCTTGTCCCGGGCATAAAAGTTGATCGTTTGGTAAAACAACAGAAGGAGATGAGGCACCAACTAATACGATTACACTATCCTTTACGGAGAAACAATTGTTGGAAGCCGTAACGGTGTAAGTTCCAGGAGAGGCGACACTAAAGGTATTTCCCATGGAACCATCCTGCCACAAAAATGATGTTGCATTGATGGTATTGCTTGCATCAAGCACAAAGGGAAATTGTGCCTGACACACCTTTATTGTATCCGGTAAGGCTAAAACGGGAGGAACGATCAAGGCCACAAATAAATCTTCAGTCTCCACACCGCATTGATTGGAAATCGTGACACTATAATCACCACCATTGCTTATGTAATAATCAGGTGCAGACGAACCATCTTGCCAAAGAATATCACCCATTTCCGGATCCAGTGAAAACAACAAATCGTCTCCCTGGCATAAAACATAATTATCCTGCAAATCCAGAAATGGTGGTTCAACAACAGTGACAAGAATATCATCCGATGATTCACCACACATATTGCTTATGGTTAGCGCATATAAACCACCAGTCGCAATAGTATAGGTTGGAGAGGTGCTACCATCCAACCAAAGGAAAACAGATTGATCTTCGGAAAAATCATAATCCAATTCATCATCAGGACAAATCGAAATGTCCGGACCAAAAGAAAAAGAAGCCGGTGGTTCCAAAACAGTTACCGTGATTTCATCTTCAGTAATGGAGCAGCCGTCATCCAAAGTGACATGATAAGTTCCAGATTCAGTAATCGAATAATCCGGATCAGTTGAACCATCATTCCACACATAATTCCAGGCAGGGTTAAGCGCAATATCATACGACTCACCTTCGCAAATTGTCAAATCATCAGGACCAATTTCCACGGGAACCAGGCCTCCAATATTTACGTCCAAACTATCTATACCAACACTACATCCCTGGCTAACAGTAACAGAATATGTTCCGGTCTCCATGACATGCAACGTAGGATCGGTAGAACCATCTTCCCACAAATAATTCACATTGTTCAATCCCGGATCAATTTCATACTCGTCACAGACAGATACAGGTGGGCCTAAATCAAAAGGGATAACACCCATGGGAGGTTCTTGCGTGACGGAAACATCATCAACATAGAAATACGATAAAGGGGTAGGCAGCATGCAGGCAGGATCTATT
>Ga0068851_10000075_pt1 | contig 56546 bp, 37 predicted proteins | sample KBSCornC12_FD_66588 | JGI IMG/M metagenome (GOLD analysis project Ga0068851, IMG submission 66588) | Corn rhizosphere microbial communities from Kellogg Biological Station, Michigan, USA - KBS Corn C1-2 | ecosystem: Host-associated > Plants > Roots > Rhizosphere > Soil ...
ATAAATACTGTGCCATACAATAGCATCCCAAGTATCATGTTCATAATACTCCCCATCGCAAGATTATAATTGCCGTACAATCGTATGTTGACCGCAGGATAATCGATGCTGAGTTCGCGGTGGATGAAAGCGAGTACGCCAAATAAAGCGGTCATCGATAGGATCACGATCTCCTTGCTTTCAAACCAGTCTTTCGATGTTCCTTCTTCCAGCACATATTGTATCGAACCGACAGCTATGGCTAGCCACAGCATTCCCCACCAGTCTATTCGCTTCGGTTTTACTGCACCGGGTCGATTCGTAATGAAGGCCCACGATAAAAATGCAGCAATGATACCAATCGGTACATTGACGAAGAAAATCCAGTGCCACGAAATATGATCAGTGATATAACCACCGAGTGTAGGTCCGAAAGTTGGGCCCATGATCATACCGACACCAAAGATCGCATTAGCAGTACTGATTTTATTTGGAGGAAAAGATCCAATGATAATAGTTTGTGCAGTCGATAATAATCCTCCACCTCCAAGTCCCTGGATGAAACGCCAAAACACGAGCATCACGAGGCTATGTGACAAGCCGCACATCAATGAGGCAAAAGTGAAGATGAGAACTGATGCGGTAAAATATACTTTGCGTCCAAACAAATCAGACAACATGCTCGTCAATGGGATGATGATGACATTGGAAATTGCATAGGCCGTGATCACCCACGCAATTTCTGTCGTGGTAGCACCAATACTTCCACTGATCTCACGTAACGACACATTGACAATCGTCACATCGATCAGTTCCAATACGGCACAGGTGATCGCCGTAATGACGACGATCCACTTTGTAAATCCTGTTGGGTACGCAGGTTGGGCCGGTGGTGTGATAGCTAAACTCACAGTGTTGTGTTATTTAGTGATGACGTCTGCTGTTGCACTCAATCCGGGAAGTAACATGCCCGACAATTCTTTTGGATATTCAGTGATCTCAATGCGTACCGGAACTCGCTGCGTTATCTTTACAAAGTTGCCGGTTGAATTATCAGGAGGAAGCAATGAAAACTTTGCACCTGTTGCTCCACCAAAGCTCTCCAATTTGCCAGTTAATTTGACATTTGGAAAAGCATCCAGTTTTATCCGCACTTCCTGCCCCAGTCGCATGTCTTCAATCTGAGTTTCTTTGAAATTGGCACTCACCCATAGATGGGTATAATCGACCATCGAACAAACCGGTACACCACCTTGCAAATATTGGCCAAGCTCAACAGATTTTTTAGAAACAATACCGTCATAGGGTGCTTTGATCACCGTATTAGCCAATTGCGTTTGCGCTAATTGCAATTCCGATTCGCGTTGCTTGATCACCGCCTGTGCCAATTCGATCTCAGCACTTTTTCCTTCTGCAGATGATTTAGCCCCTAAGGTCTGACTTGTCGATGCATTGTATTCTTTCTGCAACATGTCGAGCTTAGCTTTTGATGATTCTGTTTCAGCCAATGTTGCTTCGTATTGTTGTTTGGTCGTAGAACCATCTTTCAGCATTTTTTCAAGACGGGCCATTTCCTGTTCATTCTTGGTGACCTGCGCTTGCTGAGATTTGATGTTGTCTTTGATAGCCTCGCTGCTCATGGACGTAGAATTAGCATTTGCTTTAGCCACATAGGCACCTGTGTGGGCCATAGCTAGCTGGGCTTTTGCACTTTCCAATGCAGCTTCAGCCTGGGCTACTTTAGCTTTGTAATCCTTGTCGTCGATAGTGACGAGCACATCATCTTTCTTTACTGTTTGATTGTCAACAAAATTGACAGCAGTGATAAAACCTGGAACGATGTTGCGCACCGGTGTGATCATTGCATCGAGCTGAGCATTGTTAGTTTGCTCATGACCCGCTGCTCTAATTCTGAAATACAGGAATATAGCGGCAGCGATAAGGCCGATCGTCAGCAGGATGAATAATCTCTTTTTTCCGCTTCCGGATTTTTTCTCTGGAGTTGTTTCTTGTGTTTGCATGAAGGATAAGTATGAGTAAGTGTGGTGTAGTGTTTAAAGGAATGATGGATTAATACCCTAAGGTGGTCTTGTAATTTTCTTTAGCCATCACTAATTGTATCTGGTGAAGGTGCAGACTAAATTGGGCCTGCGTCTCGCCATTGAGGTCAGTGATGTAATCAGAACTAGTGATGACACCATTATCCAGTTGACTCGAAGAGGAAACCCGTATAGCTGTTTTTGCTTCCACTATTTTTTCATCGAGCACAATTAATTTTTCCAGCTTGCTGATATCATCCAATTCCTCATCCAGGGAGGCTTTCAGGTTGATATCAAATACTTGTTTTTGGTTGTCGACAATCATTTGTTGCAGGCTGAGATCAGTGCGCCGGTCATCATCGGTGTAATAGTTGGACAGGTTCCATTTCAGGCTCAGTCCCAACATACCATACGCACGGAAATCATTGTTTAGAAAATTATAGCCAGGTCGTCCAACATAACCTTGACCAAAGGCATAAAACTTGGGAAGGTTTTCTTTGTGGATCAGGTCGGATTGCGTGGTCAGTGAATAATCCTGGAGACGGAACAATTCATATTCCGGTCTTTTGTTGTCAAGTGCTTCGAGTGGTTTGTTATCCGGAAGTGTAAAGGTGTAAGTTGAATCAATCGCGAGGCCGGTCAACGTATTCAATGTCCGGATATTGGAATTCAGGTTTGCTTTGATTTCTTCTATGCGTTGTTCAGACTGCAAGTATTCGGATTCCAACACCAGGTAATTGCTTTTCAAAGCAGCTCCGTTATCAACGGCCGATTGCATTTTCTTGCGCTGGGCATCGATTTCTCCTTTGCGCAATTCAAAGATCTTCCTGTTTTCCTGTTGCATCACGATCGTACCAAAGAGCATGTTGATATGTTCTTTGACCTGCACATAGTCCACGTCTGTTTTTTGTGCCTCGACGCCCGAATTGGTGATGGCAATATCTTTTTCTGTTTTGGCTACACCATAATCAAAGATATTTTGCTCGACCTGCAGACCCAGGCTATATTGATCGGGCTTGATGATCGGGGTATGGAAATCACCACCTGCCGGAAAATCAAATTTGGTTACTTCACTTTGATAAGTTCCCTGTCCGGCTATCATGATTTGAGGTTTCGTATGGGCACCAGTTTCATGTGCACGGGCCTCACCGATTTGCAGGTGCAGATCTTTTTGTTTAAGCAATGGATAATAATCTTTTGCCTTGGCTTGCAGTTCCGGCAACGTAATGACCTTGGTTTGTGCAGCAACGTTCGTGATAAAGAATGCTACAAGCAGAAGGACGAGATAGGGTCGTAGAGTTGGCGTGGTTCTCATAAGTTAAGCTTTTTGTTTTTTGCGAATGCCGTTGATGAGGAAATCAGCGACGTGATCAGGATACGCATTCATCATTTTATCAAAATCATGATCGGTCATTTTTGTAGAAATTCTAAACATCGTCTGGTTGAGCACAGGATAGGCACAGAGCGAATGCAGAAAAATGAAGAGGATGGTAATGTCAGGATAGTCTATGAGTTGATCCTCCTTCAGTTTTTCAAAATAAGCGATGAAGCGGTTTTTCTTTTTGCCCGACTTCATGGAGTTTTTCCAGTTGAGGATGAGGTCCGGATTGCGATGGATTTCCCGAAGTATGAAGAGGAGTGATTTGGTCCGTAGAAAATTGAAGAACACATGAATGAATCGCCGGAGTTTTTCATCCCAGGGTTCACTGTCATCTTCCCAGGTGGAGACGAGGGCGAGGAATTCAGCCATCGTTTCTTCAAAGATGTGATCAAAGAGTTTTTCCTTGCTGCGGAAATAATAATGCAAGGAGGCTTTACTGATGCCGGTTTCATCGGCAATCTCCTGCATGCGGGCACCATCAAATCCATGCTTTTCAAAAACCTTTTTCGCGGCTTCGAGGATCTTCTTTTCGGGTTCGGTTAATGTTGACATCTCGGTATAATCATTTGGTTTGACCAAATGGTCAGCAAATGTAAGATGGATAAACTGATTTCGGATAAAAAAGTTTTTAATGGATTAAAAAAAAGTGGAGACCATTGTCCGGCAGATAGCTTTAAACGGGTGGTTTAGTTCCCTTGGCAAATGGTACTTTTGCCGGCAATCAGCGAATCTTCTTAAAGAACAAGGAATTGATAATCAACAGTAAACACATATTTTTCACTGCATGCCTGGCTTTGTTGGTCGTCATGATCGCCTGCAACCCGGATGACCCGAAAGTGGAATTTGATCCGACGCCATATGCACTCGAACTTGGTGCATTTCCCGCGCCGGCCCTTCCAAACGACAATCTTCCGACGATAGCTGGTGTCAAACTGGGCAGAATGCTGTTTTATGAAAAGCGAATGTCCAAGGACAATTCAATGACCTGTGGAAGTTGTCACAAACAACAAGATGGATTTTCTGATAGCCGGAAGTTTAGTATCGGCGTCAAAGGTTTGGAAGGTCATCGACAGGCAATGCCTTTGATGAATCTCGCTTGGCATGAATATGGTTTCTTTTGGGATGGTCGTTCGCCGACACTTCGTGACCAGGCATTGCGTCCCATACAGGATACGTTGGAAATGGATGAGAAGTTGGAAAATGTAGTGGCCAAACTGGAAGAAGATCAAAAATATAAGGATCAATTTATCCGCGCATTTGGTGATGACGTGATCACTCCGCAACGAATCGGAATGGCGATCGAGCAATTTGAATTCACCTTGATTTCCAATCGTTCGAAATATGATGACTACCTGGCAGGAAAGGTTCAATTGACAGAGAGTGAAGAGCGTGGCAGAAATTTATTTTTCTCTGACTTTAATCCCACGACGGGAGCTAAAGGAGCAGAGTGTGTGCATTGTCATACTGGTTTCAATTTCAGCATCCACACCTATCTGAATAATGGTCTCGATTCCAAAGGACGATTTACTGATCTCGGTCGATATGAAGTGACGCACAATGAAGAACAAAGAGCACGTTTCAAATTACCGAGTTTGCGCAATGTGGCGCTGACGGCACCTTACATGCATGATGGCCGTTTCCAAACTTTAGAAGAAGTAGTGGAGCATTATAATACCGGCGTGCTCTATTCCGGTACGCTCGATGAATCGATGGATCATAATTTACTTCTCGGGGGATTGCAACTTACGGAGGAGGACAAAGCGGATCTGATTGCGTTTTTGAAGACGCTTACTGATTTGGCTTTTGTGAAGGATGAACGGTATTCGGATCCGTTTTAAGTCTAAGCAACTGCGCATTGAAAGCCACTATCACCGTACTCAACGACATCAACACAGCGCCCATCGCGGGACTCAAAACAAAAGTAGGATAGAGTACTCCTGCTGCTAATGGAATGGCAATCACATTATAGCCGACGGCCCACATCAGGTTTTGTCGCATCTTTTGATAAGTTGCTTTTGCAAAAGAAATCAAACCGACGACATCCTTCGGATCGCTGCGGACTAAAATGATATCGGCAGTTTCGGCAGCCACATCTGTGCCTGATCCAATGGCAATACCGACATCAGCTTGTGCTAAAGCAGGTGCATCATTAACTCCATCACCAGTCATCGCCACAATCTCTCCTTTGTCCTGGAAGGATTTTATTTTATCCAGTTTTTCATGCGGTAACACATTCGCAAAATATCCGTCCATGTGCAATTGATCAGCGACTGATTTTGCAATCGATTCATTATCGCCGGTTAGAAGGTAAGATTTGATATTCATTTTCTTCAATGCTTCAATCGCTGCAGCAGAAGACTCGCGAATAGCATCGGCCATGGTGATGATCCCAACCGGTTGTCCATCCACCACTAAAAAAGTAACGGACTCCACATCTTGTTGAATGTTCGATGGTATAGTGGGTAATGCGACATGATTTTGATTAAAATAATTCGGGCCCACAGACATCACCATTTTATTGTTGACTTTTCCACTCACACCAATACCCGGCATCGAATTAAATTCATCCACCGGCCAAAGTGTAAAGTTTTTCTCTTTTGATTTCCTGATGATGCCCTGTGCAATATGATGTTCTGAATGTTGTTGAACCGATGCCGCATATTTTAAAATATCATCTTCATTATAATTAGTGTTTATCGGAATTATTTTTTGCACTTCATGTGAGCCCATCGTCAGCGTTCCTGTCTTATCAAAAATGATCACCGTGAGTTTTCGCGCATTTTCAAAAGCAGTCCGGTTGCGTAACAATAATCCATGCGTAGCTGATAGGGTCGTGGAGATGGCTACCACCAATGGAATGGCCACCCCTAATGCATGCGGACACGCCGTCACCATGACCGTCACCATGCGTTCAAGGGCGAAGGCCATTGACTGATCACGAATCATCCAAACGGAAAATGTAATCACGCCAACACTGATAGAAACAATCGTCAACCATTTTGCTACACGATCCGCCAGATTTTGTGTTTTCGATTTCGAAGCTTGTGCAGAAGTAACCAGGTTTATGACTTTGCTGAGATAGCTTTCCTGGCCTGTTGCCTGAATGTTGACCTTCAGCGAACCTTCACCATTGATGGAACCACCGATGACTTTTTGTCCATGTTCTTTTTTGATGGGTTGGCTTTCACCGGTCAGCATGCTTTCATTGACATACGACATGCCTTCTGCAACAATTCCATCGGCAGGAATTTTTTCTCCGGGTTTAATCAATACGATATCGCCGGTTTTTAATTCATGAAGATCAATGTCAGTGGTCACTCCATTTTTTTCAACATGCACCACAGAAGGAAGCAAAGCAACGAGGCTTTCTAAAGCCCGTGATGCTGATTTTTGCGATCGCATCTCCATCCAGTGGCCGAGCAACATAATATCAATCAATGTCGCCAGTTCCCAAAAGAAATCCATGCCCGATAAGCCAAACACGACTGCAGCACTATATAAATACGCAACCGTGATCGCAATCGCTACCAATGTCATCATCCCGATAGCATGGCCTTTTACTTCGCCCACCAAACCTTTTAGAAATGGCCAGCCCCCATAGACATAAATAAAAGTGCTCAACGCCAGTAATAGATAGGATGATCCCGGAAAACTAAAATGAAATCCAAGCCACTCCTGGATCATCCTCGACAACAACAAAACCGGAATGGTCACAAGCACATTGATCCAAAACCGTTTCAGGAAATCGTGAGTATGATGGCCAGCATGTTTGTCATAATTTGATGAATCGCTGTTGCCTGTTTTTGAATGATCATGATGCTGATGAACCGTTGATTTTGGCTTTCCCATTGGCACCAGGTCCATTCCGCATTTGGGACACTTACCTGGTTGTTGACTTAATACATCAGGATGCATCGGGCACACATACAAACCCGCACTACCACTTACCTTTGGTTTGGATGTTTCTACTGGATGTTCATGTTGATGATCATGATGGGAATGTTCCATATTTTTTTTATTAATAAAATGGAATTGAAATAATAATGATTATTAATAGGTAAGCGTGACACCTGCACCCCAACCCATATCACTGTCATAATGAGCAGTAGCCGCCAGGTTCTTGGTCAGAATATATCTCCACATCGTCATGAATTCTAAATCGGTATTGACCATAAAATCAAAACGCAATCGGTTGGTGAGCGGAATATCTTCGCGCATAAGTTGAAAACGAAAATAGCCGTCTGAATCTATTCGTGCATCCGCTTTGATCAACATCGGTAAAGTGTATTGTACTCCAAAACACAATGCACTCCGGTTGTCTTTCGAATTTGGATTACCGAATATATTGTCCTCTTGATGATGTGCTTCCCGTTGTCGCCAATCATAACCTACGTAGGGCAACAACCATTGCATCCGGCCGATATACCTGCCCAGGTGGGTTTCAATTTCCTGTCCGTGATAAGCTGTATAACCTAATCGCCATTCCCCCTGGAGGTTCCACCTTGAATTAGCTAATACAGCTTCTCCGTCATTTCCATTGGTGGCGAAATCATTGTGCGCCATGAAATGAAATTCACGATCATCCCTGTAAAGTTTCTTTAGCGAAGTTTTGGGATCCGGCAGTTCAGGATTGGGAGGTGAATTTTCATAACTGAATATCGTGCCCATCCCACTCATCATATGATACAGGATATGACAATGGAAAAACCAGTCATTTGATTCGGTTGCAGCAAACTCCAGTGTATCAACCTCCATCGGCATGATATCCACTACATTCTTCAATGGCGCATAATCACCTTGCCCATTCAACAACCTGAAGTAATGTCCATGCAAATGCATCGGATGACGCATCATGGATCTGTTGTCAAGAATAATCCTGATGTTTTCCCCTTTATGGATTAAAATTTTATCTGTCTCAGAAACGGTTTTATTATTGATGGTCCACACATATCGGTTCATATTGCCCGTCAGGTTGAAACGCAATTCTTTTACCGGCGCTTCTGGCAATGTTGTTTTCGTTGGTGATCGCAGCATGGCGTAATTAAGTGTGAGCGGTAATTCTTCCTTTGCCTCAGCCTTAGCCTGCGCCTCTTCTCCTGTCATTTCAGGGTACATCACCGCATTCATGTCCATCTGTTGTAAACTCATGTTCATACCCATGTCATCGAGATCGCCATTCATCTTCATCATGCCATTCATCATCTTCATGCCTTCGAAGTAATTCAACTTCGGCATAGGCATGGCTAATTGTTTGATCCCATTGCCCAGCCAGAGGGAGGTGGATTTCGTTCTGTCTTCAGCAGTTGCGAGGAGTTCATAAGCTGTATTGCCTGTTGGAATGGTCACAACAATATCATAGGTTTCTGCAACAGCAATCAACATGCGATCGACTTCGACAGGTTCAACATCCGGTCCGTCATTCGCGACAACTGTAATTTTGCCTCCTGCATATTGAAGCCAGAAATACGTCGATGAACTTCCATTGATGATTCTCAAACGGATTTTTTCACCTGGTTTGAATTCAGTGACTTTGTCTTCCTTTTTTCCATTGGCGGTAAACTGATCATAATACACATCGCTGACATCCATGGCCAGCATGCGTTTCCATTCATTGTTAATTTTGGTTCCGGAGTAACCCTCCTTGATAGCCTCCCAATAACTTTGCGTTGATCCTTTTCGAATAGCATACCAATCTGTTGCATGATGAAGTTTGCGATGGACTTCAAATGGTTTTTCATCTGTCCAGTCGCTGAGCAGTAAAGTATATTCAGGCAAGTTGTCAATAGCTCTTCTAGTTGGATCATTCTTTTTCTTATCAATGATCAGCGCACCATACATGCCACTTTGTTCCTGCAATTTGGAATGGCTGTGATACCAATACGTTCCATATTGTTTAATTCGGAAAGTGTACAAATGTGTTCCGCCGGGTTCAATGGGTTGTGTGGTCAGATACGGGACTCCATCATATTGATTAGGTAAGATGAGACCATGCCAGTGAATGGAAGTGTTTTCGTGTAATTGATTGTGAACGTAGATGACTGCACTATCGCCTTCCGTAAAATGCAGAGTTGGCATAGGGATCGAACCATTTACTGCAATGGCCTTCCGGAGACGGCCTGTGTAATTCACAATGGTATCGCCAACCCAGAGATCATATCGAATAATATTGGGAGATGAAACTGCAGAAGATTGAGCAATCCCTTTTGTTATCGTCATGCTCCAGCATGTCATCAGGAAAAACAAATGTATCCGGATTGATTTCATGCGGGCGGAAATTGGAGGAGACGAAAGTGTGCACAACAACATAGCCATCTAAAAGTAAATGGCTAAGACCAGAAATAGTTTATTGGAGAGTCTCCACCGTCTTGCCGCAACTGAGCATCATGGATCCGAAATATGGATTTTTAATTCCGCTTTCTTTACTCAGCCAGTCGGCTCCCTGGCCATCATTAGCCATTGGGCAGTGTTGAAAATAAACCGGGGCCTCCAGTAGAGAAGTTTTCATCAGCGAATACATATTGGCAGAGAGAGTTACAAAGTAACCGCGCTGTTTTTCAAGATCCTTGGTGGTGCTGATGTGTTCAGCATCAGTGATCAATGCTGCCTGGGTTTTCATCCATTGCGTGTGTTCTTCATTAGCGAGTTTGCCCATGTCCACAGCTTTGAGAGCAGTTAAGAGGGCAGTGCCATTTACTGAAGCAACCGCTGCATCGCTTTTGACTAATGCGTCTTTCAGTGCGAAATAAGAATCGTAAACAGATTGAAGAAGGGTGGAAGTTGAGGAGGTGGAAGCGGTGACTGTTGTCGCCATCCCTTCAGGATGATTTTGATGTGGATCAGGGGCTACTGGCGTACCGGACATTTCACCGGTTGCAGAAGCGGACATCGTTTTCAAGGTGCGATCGTATTGACAACAACCGTCGAGGTTATTATACGCTTCATCAGGTGCGAGATAAGCTTCATTGTCGTATCCTGCTAAGGCAATACGCTTGAGGATTTCATCCTTGCTGGTTTTATCCGGATTATAGGTGATCGTTGCTGTTTTAGTATCCCGGTCCCAATCCACTTTCGAAGAATTTTTAATCGAACCTGACTTTTCAATTTTGCTTTCGCACGTACCGCAGTTTCCGGAAATTTTTACGGTTTCCGTCTGAGCATTTTTGATTTGGGCATTACAGGCCGTGGTCAAAAGACATAAAAGAGAACTTACAAGGAGGAAGTATTTCATTAGAATTAACTTTAGTATACCTAATATAACAAAGTTATGGCTATTATATCTGTTAAGGATTAGATAAATAATGGATTATTGACCAAAAACCTTTTATCACTGAATACTGACTACTGATTTCTCTTTACTGACCAATTGCCTTTTCAGTCGTCTATATCACGTTTCATGGTCACTGGTCTGTAGTTCTTGGTCCTTTCCCTTCCTTTTTCCTACCTTTCCACAAAGACATAACCTTTTATTGTTAACTGACTGCTCCTCATGAATCGCAAAGACATACTGGATAAGATCAAAGATAGCCTTGAGAAAAACATGGCTGAACTGACGCAAGCGCTGAATGATTACGAATCAGCATCTAATTTTGATGAAGGGGATACGCTGGATCCGGAAGATTTTTCCCAGCAAGCCGAATTCAAAGAAATGCAAATGCGGATGCAGATTCAACTGGACCAGGTCAATGCACAATTGGAACGACTGGAAGATTTGTCCGGTAAAAAAGTAAGCATTATCGAAGCTGGTGCAATTGTCGAGACGCAACAGAACATGATTTTCATTGGCGTTTCTTTTCCCACTATTGCACTGGATGGAAAAGAATTATTGGGCATCACTACCGAAACGCCCATCTATGCATCATTAAAAGGAAAAGCAAAAGGTGATAGTATTAAATTGGGGAAGGAAGAATATATCATTCAGGCTATTCATTAATTCCATCATTCATTTTCTTTTTTCTGTTTAAATCCTATTTCTTTTCGCGGGGGATCAATTTTTTTAATCGCATCCTTGGTCATCAGGTATTGAAGTGCAGCATATACATCCTTGAATTGTCTGTCATATTTCTCTTCCAACTCTTTCAATTTGATAGCAAGATCGTCATGAGTAAGAGCATATCGTCTCATGAATACAAATGCTCGCATTATAGCAATATTCACATTGATCGCCTTTTCACTCCGCAATACACTTGAAAGCATGGATACTCCTTGCTCAGTAAATGCATATGGTCGCAGTCCTTTACGTCTGAATTTTCCGGAGGTGGTCACAATTTGTGACCACATAGGATTCTCCATCTTTATAAATGTTTGATGTATTACCCATTCATTTTCAGTGAGTTGAAACATAAAATCGGGAGGGAATCGGGTAGGATTTCTTTTAACAGCCTGATTTAAGGCCTTCGTTGTAACCTCATATAAGTCAGCCAAATCATAATCGAGCATGACTTTTATTCCCCTTATCTCATAAATACAGGACTAGATTGTTTTCAATTCCATGGTGAAGAATTTTTCCGGTGAAAGAATAAGTGAATATAACGATTTGGAAGAAATTATCACCCAACCTCTTTGTCTTCATTTGTGGTCTATGTCTTTTGATACTGAGATTAAACCCATTCAATAGAATCCATATGAAACCAACTTTTACTCGACTACACTTTCTACTGATACTACTTCAAAGTCTTCTGTTCTCCTTCACTTTAGCTGCACAGCAAAATGGAAGTTTTGAAACCTGGTTGTCGTCAGGCAAGCAACCACCTTTTGACTGGAAATATCCAACTGGCTGGACCACTAATAATGCGACTACAGAATTCACTGCTGCCGGAGTGACTCGAAACAACTACAATTATTCGGGCGAATTCGCTGCGCAAATCAAAACACTCAACATCTTCGGTACATTGACCCGTTCACAATTGGCGTTGGGCACTTGCCAACTGGATTATCCGCATTACCAGGTGAAAGCGAATACAGGTGGTGAACCATTATCCATGGTGCCGAATGAGGTAACCTTTTATTATCAACTCACAACAGGTAGTCCGGCAGAACATGCTTTAGCAGAAGTACTGATCAAGCGCGGATCAGGATCTTCTACTCCGGATACAGTTTATTATGCATCTATGGTATTACCCGCTGTGGGGATTTATACAGAAATGCAAATGATTATACCGGATGTGGGGATCAACATGACCACAGATTCTATTGTCATTCTTTTTTCGAGTAATGATACCAATGAAGTCGCTTCCAATATTTTATATGTCGATGATGTTTCGATTGATTTTACAAATTCTATTCATCCGGCTCCGGAACCAACATCAAATGTCATGCTGTATCCAAATCCTGTTCATCATGGTGAGACATTGACGATCCGACAGCCGGATGGAGATTTTAGCAAAATGAAAATTTATGATGTCAATGGAAGAATGATAGGATGTTGTCTTGATGAGTTAGTCGGGGATGGCCAAGTCCAAATACAAACCTGTCAAATGCAGCCAGGCCTTTACTTCCTGGTAGCTGGTCATTTTTGTTCAAAATTTGTGGTCACCAATTTACCATAACCTTCCATAGTATTTCGATTACATTTCAATCAGACCGCCATCAGATCATGGTGCTCCGGGTGCCGCCGAAGGTATCCATTGATGTAGGAGCAATATACTTTGATCTTTACATTCTTCTCCCTGGCATATTTCAGGGCATATTCGATCAGTACCGTAGAATATCCTTTTCCGCGAAATGGAATAGGGACATAAACATATAACAAGTTGAGGATGTCGTGTTGCCATGCAAAATCGATGTAAGCAGTTTCTTCACCGGCCTGGAGCTCAAACCGTTTAGCGGATTCATTTACGCTGACTTGTAAATTTTCAGTTGACAATGGCGTTTGCTTTAAAGGTGTAAAAGGTGATCTGCATCAGAACGTTTAAGGCCCTGTAAAATTAACTTCTCTTATAAAGAATGATCCAGCTCTTTTTTTGTTCTATTCCTTGTGCGTTTTCAACCAAATGATATATGCTGCGTTATATCGAAGTTGGCAGATAATATCAATCTGAAAACCTCCCCTGAACATCCATGTTTGCGTAAGCTGAAAGGCAGACCCGGTTGAATCAAAAGCAGCTTAAATGCCCTCAAAAACCAGGTTCCTGATGAGGAATTTCGGGATCTCCGGATACTCTTGGCAAAGTCAATATGGAAGTGTATATTTAGCATTGGCAATGAAAAATGATAAAGTAGGTGCTTCGGGCTGACGCTCACCATGAGCCATCAAGAGTACGTCCCGGAAACCCCCCCAAATATCACTTTCTGCACCAATCTATTTGTCAAACATTAATAATGCTTTTTTCTCTCTCCGCCTCGTTCATTGGCCTGATGTCTCCTATATGATTACCAGTTTCAATACCTATAAATAAGCCAAAATTCCTAACCCTTAAACTGAATACTATTCATGAAAAAATCGACACTTTTTAGCCCCATGCTTGTCTTCCTCAGCTTTTGTTTCGTGAGCTTCACTCATGCGGCAAATACTGCTTCGACAGCAATTTCAAAAACGGAGTTAACTGCCGATGCCAATAGTAACACTACTGTTTCGGTGTGTTACATGCCTTCGTGGACTGCCACCTCTAATATCACCTCAACCTCTGCTACTTTCAGCTGGGCTGGTGTGCCTGGTGCCGTGAGCTACGATGTGCAGACACGCCTTCCTAATGGCACTTGGTATGATACTCCGGGTAGTCCTTATAACTCGACGAGTGCTACCGTCAATGGATTTAATCCGAATACTACGTATGAATGGCGGGTTCGCACCAATTGTTCCTACTGGGATTATAGTTCCTGGACACAACCGATTACGTTTACCACCCTGGGTTCATCCTGTGATCCACCAAGTTGGCTGGATGCTGTGTATGTCACCGAAAACTGGGCTTCACTTCAATGGTCGGCAATTCCTGGTGCCGTCTCCTATTCGGTAGAGTGGCGGATAGCCGGTGGCGTTTGGACAAATATGCCCGGCAGCCCTTTTGTAGATCATTTTGTAGAACTCGGTGGATTGCAACCCTGCACTACCTATGAATGGAAAGTGCGAACCAATTGTGGAGGAGGCATGTCTAGTGCCTGGTCCTACACCGCTAGTTTCACAACGTTATGTTCAGGGTGTAATACACCAACATGGCCCACTACGATTAATGTCACTGCTTCTACAGCGACAGTGCATTGGGATCCGGTTTCCGGAGCAGCAAGTTACTCGGTGCAAATTCGATTACCCGGAGGATCATGGGCCTTTGTCGCAGGAAGTCCTTTTTACAATAATACCGTTACCATAAGCGGACTTAACTCCAACACAACGTATGAATGGCGCGTCAGGGCAAATTGCTATGGCGGTGCTTATAGCAATTGGACCTATCCTGTAACCTTTACTACTTTGGGTTATTCGTGTTATGCTCCGACATGGCTTGGCACAGGAAATATTACTCAAACATCAGCCACGTTCGATTGGGATGATGTGCCTGGAGCAGTTAGCTACACAGTGCAATGGCGCTATGCAGGGGGTACCTGGTATACACTTGGCGGTGGACCATTTTATGTCTCGTGGGTTAGTGTGACAGGTCTTCAACCCGGCACCAATTATGAATGGCGTGTACGCACAAATTGTAATAGCTGGAATTATAGTGATTGGTCCTATCCAGCATATTTCACTACGCTGGGTGCGTATAACTGTTATGCACCTTCTTGGACCTCGACCATCAATGTTTCATCAAACGCTGCTACATTCTCATGGTCTTCTGTTCCGGGAGCGCAGAGTTATACTGTACAAATTCGCGAGTTGAACGGAACCTGGATTAATGTTCCGGGTAGTCCAACTTCCTATACGACCATTACAGCTTATGGACTTTATCCAAACACCACTTATCAATGGCGAGTCAGAACGAATTGTAACAGTTGGCAATACAGTGATTGGACATTGCCACTGACCTTTACTACTACAGGTGGTGAATGCCAGGCTCCGGAGTGGCTCTATACTTCCAACATTACACAGACCTCTGCAACGCTGGATTGGGATGATGTAGCCGGAGCGATTAGTTATTCTGTTGAATGGCGAGTTGCAGGCAGTGGTAACTGGTATGCTCTTGGAACTTTTTACAATTCGTGGACAAACATCGGCTCACTGCAACCTGGCACCACCTATGAATGGCGAGTCAGGAGTTGTTGTGGTTATGGAAGTTATAGTCCCTGGTCCTATATAGCCTGGTTTACTACACTTGCCGGATATTCCTGCAATACACCAACGTGGCCAACAACACAAAGTGTTACGGCGACAACAGCTACTGTGCATTGGGATGTAGTTTATGGAGCAGTAAGTTATACGGTTCAATATCGTTTGCCGTACGGTACATGGTATGATGCACCGGGAAATCCATTTTACAACAACACAGTAACCATTATCAATCTTTCACCCAACACAACCTATGAATGGCGGGTAAGGGCTAACTGTGGTAACTGGCAATATAGCAATTGGACAATACCAATAACCTTTACTACTTCATACGGATCTTCCTGCGATACACCTACATGGCCTGTCACCTTGAGTGTGACCTGCACTTCTGCTACTGTCGATTGGGATGTAATGTATGGAGCGGTAAGTTATACGGTTCAATATCGTCTGCCATACGGTACATGGTATGATGCACCGGGCAGTCCATTCAGTTCTTCAATGGCGACCATCACTGGTTTGTCACAGAGTACAACTTATGAATGGCGTGTCAGATCGAATTGTGGAAACTGGCAATACAGTGCATGGACATCACCTGTTACGTTCACAACTTCGAGTTGTGCATCGTGCGGTGCTACGAGTTGGCTCAATACATCCAACGTCACATCAAATTCAGCAGTATTGGAATGGGGTCCTGTACCTGGTGCTGTGAATTATGCTGTTGAATATAGAGTTGTTGGTGGCAACTGGTATCCTGTACCCGGAAGTCCTTTCACTGCTACGTGGGTTAACCTCACTGGATTATCACCATCAACGAATTATGAATGGCATGTGAAAACTTATTGCACTGGCACTTGGAGTGGCTGGTCAATAAGCGCATTCTTCACTACACTGGCAACAGGCGGTGGAGGTGGTAATAATGATGATTGCGCTAGTGCTACTCCGCTTTCGGTAGGCAGCTCTTGTCAATACACACCAGGATCCAACATCAATGCATCACCAAGTTCACCACCTCCGCAAGGACCATGTTATTCCGGAGGATACAAAGATGTATGGTTCACATTTACAATGCCGGGTGGAAATAATCCACAAGTCACGATTAGGACTACAGCCGGAAGTTTGACGGATGCTGTTATGGAAGTGTATACTGGTTCATCTTGCTCGAGCTTGTCCTACATTGCTTGTGAAGATGATAACAACAATGGTAACGGATCCACGATGCCGGTGATTAGCATACAAGGATATTCGGGCCAGACTATTTGGGTCAGGATTTGGGGATACAATGGATCTTCCGGAACGTTCAATATCTGTGTGTTTAATTATTTATCCAACAACTATTCTGTTCCGGTAGACAACGAAGTAAATATTCCTGATCAACTTGAGCGGGGAACCGTGGTGCATGAAACTTCAATCGATCAAGATGCACCATCTGTCCTGCATGTAATGCCTAATCCTGCCAGTGACCGGCTCCAGGTTACATTCTTGCAAACGGAGGATGTCCAGGTGAGTGCTGTAGCGATCACTGATATGTCGGGTCAGCGGGTGTTTATGAAAAATTATGAACATTTGGTGGTCAGGGAATTCAGTGAGCAACTGGATGTGTCTGGTTTTGTTCCGGGCATGTACATATTGCAATTAGTGACCACGAAAGGAATACAATCCGAGAAGATGGTGATAACACGATAAAGCATCCTCACATATCGTAAGAAAAGAGCCTCGGTCACGGGGCTCTTTTTTTTTGCTTTTGCCGTAGTGGTGAGTTTTCTCCAACTACTTGCACTGAAATAGCGAATGAAATATTCCTTTTGTAAAGAAATTGTAATTTGACGGCCTTACTAGCTTACAAAAAGTAAACATTAACTCTCCTGATATGTCCCTGCGTAAGTTCTTGATGAACGTTTTACTGCCTTTTTTCTTTCTAATAGCCAGCTTCGAATTGGGCATTTCTCAGTTCTCAGCTCCAGTGACAACCGTTTCCTTAACGCCAATAACTGTTGCGGATACGACTCCAATCGCAGTTCCCCCAGCTAAAGAAGAATTCAAGCCAAATGGCAGAGTATTTGGATATGCTTTTGGTGATTTTTACTACAAATCAGGAGGTGACACGGCTACCTGGGCCAGCAGGGCGGAATATTCAGGGGTACCTAAAGATGTCAATGCATTTGCATTGCGGCGGATGTACCTGGGTTATGAATACAACATTTCACTTGTTTTTTCAACGCTGGTTATGTTGGAAGCACAAGATGTCTTCCAGGATACAAGGGGCGATCGGACAGTGACTATCAAATCGTTGTATTTAAGCTGGAAGAATATTTATAAAGGGACTGAACTCAGGATTGGGCAAATACCCACACTTTCTTATGCTTTAATGTCTGAAAGCATATGGTTTTATAGAAGCATTGAAAAAATGATTATTGATCAACGCGCGATCCGATCATCGAGTGATCTTGGGGTAGCGCTGATAGGAGTATTGAATTCTGCAGGAACATATGGATATAACCTGATGGTAGGTAATGGAACAGGAACGAGACCGGAAGAACTAACTCCTGTTGGTAAAGGCAAAATTTATTCTGCAGAAGTGTTTGGCAAATTCCTCGATAAAAAGCTTATGGTTGAATTGTATGGTGATGTACAGACTGGAATAGATGAAAAAAATCAGCTTTTGTTAAAATCCCTGGTAGGATATAAAACTGAACCCTTGACCATAGGGGTAGAAGTAATGCATCAGACATTGTATCATAATAAAAGTGATGCGACAAATGCAGTGCCATTTGGGTTTTCCGTTTTTGCACGAGGTTCGTTGGTCAAAGATAAATTAGGCGCCTTTGCCCGTTTTGATACATTCAATCCGGATCTGAATTACAGGGCTCAGGATGTTCCATCTGTCTACAATCGATCGACCATGTTTCAGCATTATGACGAGCAGTTTTTTGTTGCCGGACTTGATTTTACTCCACACAAGAAGGTTCACCTCATGCCTAATATCTGGATCAATAGTTACAGTGCAAAAGGGGAGAGCAGTATTCTCGTGGAGAGAAAAGCAGACATCGTGCCGAGGGTGACGTTTTTGTTTGAGTATAAGTGATGGAGTGATGGAGTGATGTAGTGATTTGGTGATTTGGTGATGGGGTGATGTGTTGATACGGCGATTTGTTGATTGGGTGATTGTGAATGAGTTTTTTTTAATGATTTTATGCATTCACGAGAAACCGGGCATCCATACTAAATAATCAACTAATATGGACATCCAACCCCGAAACAGAAAAGCAGTCTCCACTCGCGTAGATCTCACGGCCATGGTCGATCTTGGTTTCCTGCTCATTACCTTCTTTTTGCTGGCTACATCCTTCAATCGTCCCAAGGTGATGGAAATCCTGAAACCTGTCGATGGAGATCCAAGTCCCATAGCGGAATCCAAAACAGCCACTATTTTAATTGGGCCTGGAGACAAAGCGTATTGCTATTCTTTGCCCGATGAATTGGAATCACTGTCCGATATAAGATTCGATAGCATCAGTTATCATGCCAGTGGACTGCGGACGTATATACTTCATAAACAGGCTGAAGTAAAATCAAAATGGGGCAATGCAGATCAATTGTTTTTGATTATTAAGCCGATGGATAATTCATCATTTCAACACCTCGTGGACGTCCTCGATGAAATCAGGATCACTGACGTGCAACATTATGCGATCGTGAATGAAAAGACGGTTGTGGATTCAGTGATTATGGCACAAGTCAAGCGGAATTAAGATTGGGTTTAATTAGGAAGACATCGTATGAAAAGCCTTAAATAATTTAATAGGCTTCCCGTTGATCACTGTCAGTTTGCCTGACCATACTAACTTATAGAGTTTGCTTAAATCACTCCGGTCACGCGTCGTCAATTGGCTCAGGTTATCATAGTTCATAATAGTAAACTTATTGTGCCGTCCAAAAATCTCGGCTGGTGAATCCTTTTCCTGGAGCAGTGCAAAATAATGTCGCAACCCAAAGATGTGTCCAAATTCATGTGCCAGCGTTTCCACTTGTTCGCTCCGTTTTTGTTCAAACAGGAATGGATATAAGTATAGTTTATGACGTCCTGCGTCAGGAAAGAAAGCCATAGCCAATACACAACCACCTTCGACACAATCATCTCCCTGGCGCATGACGATTTCAAAATCCCAGGTGTTGTTATTCTCTTTGAATTTGACAGGAGACGCAGTTCCCCATGCTGTTAGTGTATCACTGATCAGTTTGCGTATTTCCTGTTTGGCAGCTACTCGATCTTCAAAATAGCGCATTGAATTTTCATTAAAATGCCAGTGAAGTGTGGTGTTCTTCGCCCAGAGCGGAACAAACCCTGCAGAGGCATCGACCACAATTTTAGTCGTGGACTTGCCTTTGGGTCTGATGAATCCGCGCGGCTCAGTTTCGCAGACAAATCCTTTTTTCAGGATATGCACTTTGTTCTCATCTTCTCCCTGCGGCTTACGATGCAGAGCAGGGCGAAATGGGTTTGCAGTTATTTTTTTGGTTGCCGATTTCTTGGCAGATTTGGCGGGTTGCTTCCTGACCATGATTTGGAGGTTTTAAATTTTGAAAAATTGGACCTATAGGTACTGAAATGATAAAATCAATTTACGGTGAATTGAAATTAGTGTTGAAAAGAAGTTTTATTGAACTAAAAAATTTGGGTGCAATGACAAATAAGAATGGAAATAAAATTAATAAAAAATTCAAAACATACTTCACTCAAAACAAGCAGCTATAACACCACCAACTTAAATGGGAAGACTTTTTCATTCTCCTTCAGCATAATAATATAAAGTCCTTCGTGAAGTCCGGTGGAAGTAAGATCCCATATCCCTTCTGCAGTATGGATCAGATGCATATCAATCATTTTCCCATCCAAAGTCATCAACATTAATAATGCATTAGCTGATTTCAAATCATTCCAATATACAATCACCCGGCCGTTCGAAGGATTCGGTAAGATACTAATGGTGGCATGTTGATGAGTTTCAACAATGCCGGTTGTAAACAGCACCTTCACTGACTCCAGTGATATGTATTGACAACCAAGCGAATCGGTAATAATATAATTATAGGCTCCAGGCGTAAGTCCGCTGATGGTTGATCCATTGGCTCCATTACTCCATGACACTATATATGGTGGGGTGCCACCTTCAAAGGTTAATGTAATTGCACCATCACTTTCACCTGCACCAGAGGCATTCGTGACCAGTATCGAATCCAGTGCAATCGAATCTGGATCAACAATTGTAAATATTCCTGCATCGTAAATACATCCATTGGAATCAGTCACTACGCCCTCAACTGTTCCACTTGAAAGCTGGTTGATAAAATTTTCCGGTTGTGCAGGACCCCCATTCCAGGAATATAAATACGGAGGAATTCCTCCACTGATGGTGATGCTTACTGATCCATTGGATTGGCCATAACATAGATTATTGACGATGCTGTCTCCTGTTAAAACCATAGCCGAGGGTTGATTCACAGCATATGATCCGATAAAATTATTCCCCTGCTCATCTGATACAATTAATTGGTAGGTACCAGCAGGAAGTGAATCAATAAATGATGTAGAATAAGTTGTGTCAGGAGCTGTCCAATTGTAAGTATAGGCTCCGTTGCCACCATTGACCACCAGGTCGATACTCCCGGTATGATCTCCATAACAAAGCACATTTGTAATAGCTGCATCAACCGTTAGTGGACTGATGGTAAATATTACTTCAACAGGTTGGCAGGATTGACTGGTTCCACAACCATTTTGCACAGTGAGACATACATCATAAGTGCCTGCAGCGGAAAACGTGTGAACAGGATTTTGTTCTCCGGAAGATTGTCCATCACCAAATGTCCAATTCCATCCAGAAAGATTACTTCCGGTGGAAATATCTGTACCGGCGATTGTTAGGCCACTTGTTAAATATTGAAAAGCAGATGAAGCAGGAACAGATTCATCATTGATTATTACATCATCCTGATTGGAACAATTCGTCACCGAATTAATGACATGTATTGTATAAGTTCCTGGTGCATTGATGATCGGATGATAAGTATCTCCACCTGAAATAATGGATCCGTTTGGTGTGGTCCAATTGATAACATTTAGAGAATCTCCATTTCCGTCCAACGTTAACTGGAGATTTTCACAATTGATGGGAATGCCCGGACCTGCGTCGACATCGGGAGGGATGACACCATTTGCTACTATCGATGTTGCAAAAGTTTCACAACCCGAAGTCAGATCAGTCACCTGCAGCAGGTAAGAACCAGGAGCATCAACAGTAATCTCAGGAGCTAATGGATTGGAAAGGATATGTCCATCAGCTGTGGTCCACTGAAAATCATATTCGTTATAACCACCAGTTGCGAATCCGGCTATCGACGTCGAGGTTTGAATGCAATTCACTTCGGCTCCATTAGTGACGGATACAACAGGATAGTCAATATATTGAGTTAAGATATCATCTGACCAAATGCAGCCATTTCCATCTTCCACTGCTACAGAAATTAATCCTGCACTCAAGCCTACAATTTGATTGCCCACAACAGAGCCTTGAGAAGAGGAAATAGTATAATTGCCTACGCCGCCTAAAATCGATAATGTAATCGTTCCATCCGGTTGGTCGCAACTGACAGCTGTTGTCGCAACATCCACTGCTAATACCGCTGGTTCACTGACATCAAAAGATTGTTCCAGCGTGCAGCCGAGATTATCTGTAACCGTGACAGCATACGTATCCGATGAAACATTCAGGAGATTTTGTGTGGTAGCTCCTGTATTCCATTCGTAAATATAGCTTGCTACGCCACCATCCATATTGATATAAATATTTCCATCAGCAGAGCCAAAACAAAGTGTGGGTAATATTTCATCTGATAAACTCAATGGTTCTGTAGCACCTGGAACAAATACCTGGAGTGTTGAAATTTTTCCATTGCCTTCTGTAATACTTACGTTGTAATCTCCACTGATCAGTCCGCTGATCGTGGGTATAGTTGCGCCGGTATCCCATTGATACGTGTAAGGACTAAATCCACCCGATGGTGCAACAGTTGCTGAACCATCACCAACGCAAACGGCCGTCTCTACATCAATTAATTCCACCTCCATGTTGCAACTGGTTAAAAAATCGATCCAATCCTGCGTCGGCGCCATTCCTAATTCATATAAAGTATGATCATGACAAACAGCGAAAATGGTTGGATAATACGTGACACCATAATCATGCGCAGTATTGTTGCCATTAGGAAGATCAAGGATCGGAAATGGACAAGCGGCTACCCAGTTACCATTTGAAAAAGGAGTCAATCCCAGGAGATCATCCATCCCGGTTTCCCACGCGGATTCAACAAAGAAAACCATGGCATCATCGAGACCATTCGGACCATGTTCATCCCAAAACGTTTCAAGTTCTCCGGAAAGCATATAATTCCAGCACGGGGTGCAACGCGTTTCACCGAAATCCAACACTACCATTTTTCCCTGGTCGAGATAATCAGAAAGTGTATACGTATTCCCCTCGATATCGGTGAGTGTCCAGTTAGGCGCGATGGATCCATTCGGCAACTGACCGGAAACATCCAGTTGAAAAAATAGAAATAAGGATATGAGAAAAAAGTAAGTGTGTTTCATCAGGAATGCCCGGGGTGTGCCTTATAAAATTAGGGTAAAAATGTCATTCCAGATCACCAGTCGGCATTTGTTGTCAGCCTTTTCTTTTCATAAGTTGAAAGAAACTGTACAAAGCTTCTTCTGACTTTTTCACATTTTCATCATGGACCGAATAAAATGTAAAAGGGAATCGCTCTTCAGGAATGATTAAATGAGCTTTGCTTAAAATATTCAAATGACCCGAAAAGGTTTCTCTGCTGATGGGGTGGCCTCGAAGTATTTCCGCTACGCATAGTGGGCCTTCTGATTGTAGTTTCAGGATGATTTCCAATCGACCCGGGTAGCTGTAAGCCTGGAAATAGTGGCTGATGATTTGCATCTCTGGCGGGTAGAGATGGTGTTTAGAAAATGCCATAGGTTAGAGTTTTACTGGTGGATCAATAGGGTAGTGTTCGAAACCCATTTTAAGATTTCGTCGAAAACCACTACCGATATGTAAGTGTCTCGAGAAGTCAAAATGTTACCGTTTTTCACGATCTTTTTTTGAAAAGTGGAAAAATATTTTCGCAGTGCATTCATATCGTGTGTTGAGTTTACAATAGGGTAGCATTCGAAATCTCGTATAAGATTTCGTCGAAAACCACTACCACGTGTAAGTGTCTCGAGAAGTCAAAATGTTACCGTTTTTCACGATCTTTTTTTGAAAAGTTGAAAAATATTTTCGATGTGTATTCATATCGAGTGATGAGTTTACAATAGGGTAGCATTCGAAATCTCGTATAAGATTTCGTCGAAAACCACTACCAACATGTAAGTGTCTCGAGAAGTCAAAATGTTACCAGTTTTCTTGATCTTTTTTTAAAAAGTGGAAAAATATTTTCCCAGGACCTGCATATTGAATTATGAATTTCCAATAGGGTAGTGTTCGAAACCTCGGTTAAGATTTCGTCGAAAACCACTACCAACATACAAGTGTCTCGAGAAATCAAAATGTTACCATTTTACTTGAAGTTTTTTTGAATCGTCTATTTTTACAAAATGAAATACACCTTCCTCCTCCTTCTCATTTCCTTCATTTGTTGCCAACCCAAAAAAGTGGTACCAGATCTCAAACAACTGGATTGGTTGGTAGGAACCTGGGAAGGCAGAGCCAACGATAATCCTTTTTATGAAACCTGGACGAAAGCATCGGACACGGAATTAAAGAATGTCAATTACACTATCGTGAATGGAGATACTGTCGGTATAAATTCTGCCCGCATAGTCAATTATGGTAAACAGGTCTTTTATGACAATGGCTTTCAACTCGAAGCCACTTCACTCAGGGATGGCCGTGTTGTTTTTGAAGATCCGAAGGAAGGCAAGCGCTATGAATTCTTCCTGAATGATAAAGGCCATTGGATCGCCAGGCTGAAAAACGGTGAGGTCTTCCTGGAATACGAATTGACCAGGACCGATACGATTAGATAGGGGATTGATTCCGGCCAAAAATTCCCTTTTTTGATATTTTTATTTGTCGTAACTTCTACCCCAGATAAGGGTCTAAAAGAAATCTTAAACCTTTTATCCTTTTCTGTTTTTAATAAAGTGCATTCTCTCCAATCCCATTACCCCTCTTCCCTTTAAAAACTGAATTTCATTATCCACTTGTTTTTAACCAAAAAAACCTGTTTATGAAAACCTCCCTACACACTTTTTTGTCTTTTCTGCTCGTCATGTTCACCTTCCATGTAGGTGATTTGAAAGCAAACCCTGAAGTAGATCCCAATCAAGTATCCATTCAATCTTCCTCCCTGGCGGTTGACATTCTGATGCCACAGATGGATTACCCCTGCTACCCGCCGGATTGGACCAATACCTACAACATAGGTCAGAATTCCTGTACCTGGCAATGGCAAACTTGCAATGGTGCATATGGATATGTTGTTCAATGGAGGTATCCCAATGGCTACTGGTATAATCTCGGAGGAACATGCTATAATAACTGGGTCAATGTCACCAACCTGGACCCCTGCACGTCCTATGAATGGAGAGTACAAGCCATTTGTGGTTCAGGGTATTACAGCAATTGGTGCAACCCGTGCCCATTTACCACCCTATGCAATTATTATTGTCAAAATCCAGACTGGTTGACCTGTATGAATATCACCGGATATTCGGCAACATGGAAATGGGCAGCCTGCCAGGGTGCAGATTACTATTCTGTACAATGGTGTTATCCCGGCGGTCAATGGTATGATCTTTCCGGCGGTCCATTTTATGGAACCTGGGTGAATGTCACCAACCTGAATCCATGCACCAACTATCAATACCGGGTAAGAAGTCATTGTTATAATAATGGCTGGAGTTACAACTGGTGTAATCCATATTCATTTACAACGCTCTGTAATTTCTGTCCTGCTCCCACGGGATTGTATTCTTTTGATATTAGCGATCACCAGGCTACTTTAAAATGGTCACCGGTTTCTGGTGCAAGCAGCTATTCGGTTCAAATACGGGATGTCAATAATGGTACATGGTTTGATGTGCCTGGATCTCCAACAACTGGAGTTTGGATCAAAGCCTATAACCTATATCCCTGCAAAACTTACGAATGGCGTGTTAGATCCAATTGTACTTATTATGAGTCCTGGAGCATTTGGTCTAAACCTAAAACTTTTACTACAACCTGTGGCAGCGGATGTACTGCACCGCAATGGGAATATACGGCAGGCATCACACGGACTTCAGCTTCATTGCATTGGGCTCCTGTGAGTGGTGCAGATTATTATATTGTCGAATGGCGATTACCAGGAGGAGATTGGAATGTATTACCAGGTGGGCCATGGACAAATACGTGGGTTGATCTCACGGGATTGCAACCTAACACTGCTTACGAATGGCATGTCAAGAGTCATTGTTACGGTGGAACTTCTTATAGTGACTGGTCATCTACCACATACTTCAGCACGTTAGGAGATGTCTGTGGATTACCATTCTACCGTTTTACATTGCCAATCACAGATTCAACAGCCACATTCCACTGGTCATCAGTGCCGGGCGCATTGAATTATACGGTCCAGATCAGGCAGATCAATGGTACCTGGATTGATGTAGCTGGCAGTCCTACAGTAGATACTGCTATCACTGCAACGGGTTTGATACCTAATACGCAATATGAATGGCAAATGCGGGTCAATTGCAGCAATGGATCCTACAGTGCTTGGTTGTCAGCTATCAAGTTTACTACAGGGGCTTCACAGGGATGTAATACTCCATCGGCTCTCTATGTAGATAGTCTCACATTAACGTCAGCTATCTTAACATGGAATGCTGTTCCCGGTGCTGAAAACTATTCAGTTGAAATCAGGTTATTGCCTTCAGGTGCATGGAATCCTGTCTCCGGAAGTCCTGTTGATACGAATAGGATTAAAGTGGATGGCTTAAGTCCATTTACTGCATATGAATGGAGAGTGAGAGCCAATTGTACCGGCGGACTTCACAGTTTCTGGTCAGGTGCTGTTCAATTTACCACCACAGATACACCTTCATGTTCGGCTCCTGTCAATCTTACATCAGATTCAATCACCAATACCACAACAAGATTACATTGGTCACATGTTTCAGGTGCACAGGCTTACCAGGTGCAGATCCGCGTACCTAACGGAGCATGGGTAGACATAGGGTTGATTGTTAGTGATACTTCCATGGTAGCAACGGGACTTACACCCAACACAATTTATGAATGGCATGTAAGAGGTAAATGTGATAGTGGTACGTTCAGCAATTGGTCAGGGATAGCATCGTTCACCACAACCGGTACTGGTCCTTCAAATGATGATTGCACAAATGCTTTATTACTCACCGTTGAACCTGATTGTGTTAACACTTTTGGTTCCAATGTGGGTGCTACACCAAGCGCACCTCCACCAGTCGGAGGTTGTCCATCCAATGATTATAAAGATGTGTGGTTCAAGTTCACCATGCCGGATGTACCAAATCCAACTGTAACGATTCGCACGACAGCAGGAAGCCTCATGAATGCAGTGATGGAAGTTTATACAGGTACGGATTGCAGCATACTGTCCATCATCACTTGTGAAGATAATAATGACAATGGCAATGGATCATCGATGCCGGTTATCAATCTCACAGGTACACCTAATGCAACCATCTGGGTAAGGGTATGGGGTGTTGATGGAACGACAGGCACATTCACGATTTGTGTCTTGAATTACATCACCTTCAATTACACCGGAGTGCCGAATACAAGGGCTCCAATAGAAGGAGAACCATTAGTGGTTCCTGATGAAGTATCTCCGAATGCGGTAGATGCGATTGATCAACCTGAAGTAAAGATTTCTCCCAATCCAGTCAGTGATCAACTCAGTGTGACGGTTCAGCAGACTGAGGAGAGTCGTGTGATCGGATTACGAATGATGGATCCTTCAGGCAAAACAATGTTCTCTAATGAATTTGAGCCTGTCGATGACAATCAATTCCATTACAATTTGGATGTGTCAACACTGCAGCCGGGTATGTATGTACTACAGGTGCAGACAACCGGTAAAATGATCGCACAAAAAGTGATGGTTGTGCGATAATAAAAGATAAGTGCAATGAAGTAACAAGGGGGCGTGAATCATCACGCCCCTTTGCTTTTCTAATGTGGCACATTTAGTTTAGGATGAGGGTGGCGAATGTGCCACATTTCATCGTGATGCTTTACGGATTCCAAATGCACAATTTCTTTTCTCTGTGGATGGGCGGTTGCAAAACGCCCCGACCAGAGAAAAGAAAATTTGTACACCAAACTATTTCTGCGAAAATCTGCGAGTTATGCGGGAAATTATTCAGGACCAATTTCTAAATTTAGTTTATCACATCGAATCCGGAATTTCCGGTTCCACTAGCCTCATCAATTTGTCCAGCGAATCCTGCCAACCCAGGTAACACATGTCCACCGGAATGACATCGGGAATACCTTCCTGGATGACTTTCAATTCTGTTCCTCCCATCACTTTTTTAAATGACACAGAATTGGTCATTTCTCCCGGAAGATTGGGATCGTCAAACTTGTCAACGTACTTGATGAATTCATTCGGCTTGATATCGAGATATTCGCCACCGAAGGAATGACTGCTGCCGGTAGAAAAATTAGTGAAAGACATCTTGTAATGGCCTCCTTTTTTCACATCCATACTATGGACTACGCAAAGGTATCCATAGGGTGGAAGCCACGCTGCCATGGCGTTGGGATCTGTGAATGCGCGATAGAGTTTTTCGGGAGAGGTCTTAATGACTCTGTGTAAGGTGACGGTTCCTGGCATGACTTTGGTTTTTTGAAATTAAATATAGGTTATATCGGATAAATCATTTCGTATCAGCCTGAAATGAAACATGTTTTCCTGAAACATTGTTTTCCTGAAACATCGGATGAATCATTTCGTACTTGCCTGAAATGAAACATGTTTTCCTGAAACATTGTTTTCCTGAAACATTCATGAAATCAGTGGGATATCTAATCCCTCGTTCTTTCGTACGATTCTCACTCAGGAGGGATTTAGTAATAACCATGGAATCATTTCGTACACGCCTGAAATGACGCATGTTTTCCTGAAACATTGTTTTCCTGAAACATTCCGAAGCCCAATGTGGCACATTTAGTTTAGGATGTGTGTTGAGAATGTGCCACATTTCAGGCAGATCCAATCGCGATTCCCTTGTACCTCACTTCCCCCAAATCCCTTAAGTTTGCGCTCCTTTTCAACACACGACCTCCATGCGTATCTTTTTTCTGTTCATCTCCCTGATTATCATTCCTTTACAATCCAGGGCACAAACCACTTTCACTGAAGGTATAGAACAGCAATGCGGTTTCGATGAACACCATGCCTACCTGATGAAATCGGATCCAGCCTACAAGGCCCGATATATCCAACAAAAAGCAATCCTGGATTCCATAAAACGCGCACCTCATTTTCCGGAACGCGGACTGCCACCAGTGTACACGATTCCGGTCGTCGTACATGTCATTCATCTTGGCGAACAGATTAGATACCAATCCAATATTCCGGACGAACAAATCTATGATGCCATCACTGGCCTCAATGAGCGATATGCGAATGTCAACGGAGCAGGCACCGATATAGAAATTAATTTTTGCCTCGCCAATCGTGATCCCAATGGATGTCCCACTTCAGGGATCATTCGCGTAGATGGATCAGTGGTGCCTGGATATCGTGAAAACGGAATCACGTGGGACGGCACTTGCGGTGTTGACGAACATTCGATTAAGGATTTAAGTAAATGGCCAACCTGGCAATACTATAATATCTGGGTAGTAAACGATATCTGTGGTCCTATCGCAGGGTATGCTTACTACCCGAATGGTGATGAATATGATGGGACAGTGATTGACTACGTTTCCATGAAATATGACAATGGAACACTGGCGCATGAAATAGGTCATGGTCTCAACCTGAAACATACGTTTACCGGTGATGATGGTAACATGTGTCCGGTCAATAACAATTGTCTGGAAGACGGAGATGAGATTTGTGATACGCCACCTCATCGCACAAATGATTGCAGTGCAAATAATCCTTGTTCATCTGAAGGCATTTGGCTCAATAGTAAAAACAACTGGATGAGCTATTGTCATCCTGGTGCGGATATTGGATTGTTTACAGAAGATCAGCGAACGCGCATGCGCGATGCAATGACTGTGGATCCGCGTGCAGCACTGCTCACATCACCAGCTTGCTCCAATCCAGTCACTATGAAGATCACGAGTGATGCAAACATTATGTGTCCTTATGATACCAAAGTTTTAACAGCTGTGCCTGAAGGAGGATATTTTGTGATTGCCAGTGGATCCGGGTATATACAAGGCAATGTTCTTACTGCTACAGGTGGAACCAAGATTGTCGTGGAATATGTAATCGTTCAGGAGAATTGTACCTCGTCTCTTTACCAGGATATCCCGGTAAAACCTGTTCCCCATTCACTATTGAAAAGTGCTGAAGACACTTTGTGTACAGGTCAGTCTACAATCCTGCAAGGTTTTCCGGCAGGAGGTGACTACTCTGTAATTTCAGGACCAGGGGTGATCAACAATAATTTTCTCACGGCAGAAGGTGATGGGTTGATATCCCTGTTGTATGAAAAAACATTTTTGGGCTGTGTGAGCAGGGACACGCATGTTGTAGCCTCATATCCGTTTCCTGTTGCCGGCATCGAACTTCTTGAATCCGATATTTTGACTGCGGTTCCGGATACCGGTGCATTTCAATGGTTGCATTGTGATCATGATTATGAACCAGTAGTGGGTGCAACGGATGCCATCTTTCAGGCTTCCTCTTCGGGAAGTTATGCAGTCGTCCTGATCAATGGTATTTGTCGTGATACTTCCGATTGCCTCGAAGTCATAGCTACAGAAACCCATGAATACAATCAAAGTACTGATTTGAAAATTTATCCTAATCCAGTGAAAGATATATTCTACCTGGAAAGCGCATTATTACAAAAGGAATACAGCGTTGCATTACTCGATGTGCGCGGTACACCTGTCATAACAACATTCCATCATTCTCAAAACAGGATTGAATTTGACCTTTCAGGATTAACCTCCGGAGTCTACATATTGCATGTTGATGTGAAAGGTATGGGGAGGATAGTGAAGAGGGTGGTGAAGATCTAAGTGTGGCACATTGGCCTCACTCATCTCCTCACATGAATGTGCTATACGGGAATCTAACGCAAATGCAGTATTGCCAGTCGCCAAGAGCCCATCTATTTTTGCCCATCCTTAACACAATTCAACCTTTTTGAAATGAAAATTTTATACTCCTTTTTTGCCATTTTCATCCTGGCCCTGTCGTCCCTTCATGCCAAACCGGTGGACCAGGCAACCGCACAGGTCGCAGGGCTCAATTTTCTTAACTATAAAACGGATGCGTCAGATCTCCATCAATTCAGTGATCTTAAACTCATCTTTAGAGCCTCCTCTTCCGACGAAGCCGCCACCTATTTTTATGTCTTCAATTTTAATAGTGGCTTCGTTATCGTATCCGGCGATGATTGTGTGTTGCCCATATTAGGATATTCAAATGAAAAAGAATTCCGCACCACCCCGATGGTGTCTTCGATGACCAAATGGCTCGAATCCTATAAATCACAAATTCGATATGCTATCGTCAATAAACTCGAGCCTACTTCGGAAATCACTTCGAAATGGGAAGAACTGAAAGGAAACAATGGCAACTTTCATTCATCATCATCACGTGGAAATGTAGCGCCACTTGTACAAACTACATGGGATCAGCCTGCACCATATAATGAATTATGTCCCGGTGGTTCAGTGACAGGTTGTGTTGCTACTGCGATGGCACAGATCATGAAGTATTGGAATTACCCGGCAACAGGACAAGGATTTCATTCTTATAATCATGACAACTATGGCACCTTGTCGGCCAATTTCGGAAGCACGACCTATCAATGGGGAAATATGCCAAATGCGATCTCCAATTCGAATAATGCCATCGCCACCCTCATGTATCATTGTGGTGTCAGTGTCGACATGGAATATAGCCCGGATAACAGCGGTGCCTGGGTGATCGAGGATAGTCCGGCACCACAAGCCAACTCCGAATATGCTTTTAAAAATTATTTTGGTTATGATCAGGCCCTCCACGGTATTAAACGCGAAAATTATTCTGATACGCAGTGGAGTAGTATGTTGAAATCAGAACTGGATGCCAGCCGGCCGGTCCTCTATGATGGATTCGGAAATGGCGGCGGACATTGCTTTGTTTGCGATGGATATGATAACAATAATTTTTTTCACTTCAACTGGGGTTGGTCGGGATATTACAATGGCTACTTTGAAACATCTGCCTTAAATCCCGAAGACACTGGTACCGGTGGTGGCACAGGAGGCTATAATAGCGGACAGGAGATAGTGATCGGTATTAAACCACCGGCCGGGAGTTCAAGTGGATATGCTTTGAGCCTGTATGATAATTTACATGCATCCTCAACTTCGATTTCTTATGGAAGTGCTTTTGATATCTCTACCAATATCTGGAATAACAGCACTGCAAATTTTGCCGGCGATTACGCTGCAGGTGTATTTGACGCCGATTTAAATTTTATTGATTTTATCGAAATCAAAACCGGCTGGACACTGGGTGCAGGAAATGTTTATATAAATGGAATTACATTTTCCACCTCCGGTTTGTTAAGTATGCTGCCGGGTGATTATAATGTTGCTATTTTTTCCAGGGCAAATGGTGGAGATTGGAGCATCGTCGGAAATGGAGAATATTATAATCTCCTGCAAATCTCCGTCACCAATACCAACGACATTGAATTGTATTCAGACATCCAGGTTTCACCAGGCACCACGTTGACACAAGGTCAGCCGGCTGCTGTTAACCTGAATATACTGAATGATGGATCTTCTACTTTCCTCGGAACTTACTCCATTGATCTCTATGACCTGGATGGAAATTGGGTAGAGAACATTGCAGAGATAAGTGAACCGAGCGGTCTTCCTCCGGGATATTTGTATGTGGATCCATTTCTGACTTTTTCAACTATTGGCATTGAAGCAGAACCCGGGACCTATTTGTTAGCATTGACCCATCAGTGGAATGGAGGAGATTGGGAATTGACAGGGTCGACTTATTTTCAAAACCCGATTAATGTGACAGTGAAAGCAGCTTCTTTGCAACCTGATGTTTATGAAAATAATGATGCTGCCGCACAGGCCTATACACTGGCATTGAATTTCTCAGGCAATGCGGCTACAAAAAACACAGACGGATCTAATGCACATACAGGATCGGATTATGATTTTTATAAAATAAATCTTCCGCAAGGATATGATTATGCTATCACTGCGCGGCTTGATGATGCCTATGACAGCGGAAATGGAAATACGTATACACTGGATGGGCAATTCTCTTATTCATTTGATGGCAACAACTGGTCCGATGCATTTGATGATGTATTGCCGGGAGATATTTTGGTGCCGAATGGAGGAACTGTTTATTTCTTTGAAGCACCTTACTTTCCTGGTCAGACAGGTTCTTATCTTTTAGATATGCACATTACACGAACTCCGACTACAGCAACACACGACCTGGATGCAGAAAACAACATTCGTGTTTTTCCAAATCCGGTAATGGATGTTATTCATGTTGATCTTACACAAAACGAAAATCACTTCGAACGCATTAAGCTGGTGAATCTTTTAGGACAGGTGGTGTCTGAGCAAATTATTGGCGAGCAGAAAATGTTGGCCGTTCCGGTGAATGATTATACGCCCGGTATGTATTCGCTGAACCTGGAATCAAAGGATGGGATGGTGTCGAAGAAAATCATCATCCACGAATGAAATACCTGGTGATCGTATTGCTTTTGATGTTGGGTTGCAAAACCAAACAGGAAACGGGGAGCAGTGATTTTGTACCTGATTTTACAAAAGGACCTCCGACACTCGTATACAAGACCAAAAAGGATTATCATGATTTGGTGCCGGTGTGGTTGTCAGATGATAAAACCAGGATCGTTGCTTATCCTGGTTTAACAGACATTCACACAGCGACTGGTTTTCCTTTTCCGGCTGATCTGCATAAAGGATACCTGCTGGACAATCGCGGGATCAATAAGAACGCCGCTTTTTTGAAACTGACCTACGAAGAATATGCAAAGCTGGATTCATTGCCCTCGAAAGAAGTTTTGTATGGCTGGATCATCGATAAAGATCCGCTGACGGCATTATGTGATTGTGGTAATCGTCATGTTTTTACCGATATCGAAAGTCAGTTGAATACGATGATTGATGATGGTAGCTTGAAGAAGGTGTGTCATGTGGTGAAATGAGGTCGAAACTTAAGGTTTCTTTAAAGTCCCCGAAACCGACACACCCTCAGCCAGAAAGGGTTATTTTTGCGGCTCAGTTTATTCTTTCAAATGACATTATGAGCATGTTAAAAATCTCTTTCTTCCTGGTTCTTTGTGGTATGACCCTCCAGGCTTGTTCGCAGTCCACCAATACGACTGAGACTACCACTACCACCAGGACAACGACTACCACAGAGCAACCAAAGCCTGCTGAAACCTATGCCTCAGAAAAAGAGGGATGGCTGGTCGATCTGGATGAAGCCTATACGCTTTCTCAAAAATCCGGAAAACCCATTATGGCCAATTTTACCGGCAGTGACTGGTGCGGATGGTGCAAGAAGCTGGACGCTGACGTTTTTTCAAAGCCTGAATTCAAAACCTGGGCAGCCAAAAATGTGGTGCTCCTCGAGGTGGATTTCCCAAGGAAAAAGCAGATTCCACAGAAAAATCAGCAGCAGAACTATGCTATGCAAAATGCCCTACAGGTCACAGGCTATCCGACCGTCTGGATCTTAGATCTCAAAAAGGATCCTACGAGTGGCAAGTACAATATCAATGAATTAGGTCGCACGGGCTATACCCCCACTGCCGCAGAATTTATCGCCACAGTAGATAAGTTTGTCCATCCTTAGTATTAATTTATTTATCGGTCCCTGAGCTTGTCGAAGGGTAGAAAAATAACAAACCCCTTAATTCAAAGCCCAAGCCGCAGGCTTGGGCTTTGAATTAAGGGCGGGTATTGCACATCTACCCTTCGACAAGCTCAGGGACCAGATGAATATTCTACTCAAAGATCTAAGTGTGCCATACTACAGCATAATTCCTAACGTATACTTCCGTCAAACTGAAATTTGATAATTTCAGGCTACGGTACATTCGCATTTAACAACCAACTGCATCAGTATGCCAATCAGGCTTACACCAAATATCCTCATCTGCACACTCATAATGTGCATTGTTGATATCGTGTCTGCCCAAAACCTAGCCCCCAATCCCAGTTTTGAAGATCTTGAATATTGCCCCAATTTCTTCGGTATGGGAGGAAGCCTAATCGCCACTCCTTGGGTCAATGGATTCGGTACCACTGCAGATGTCTTTAATGTCTGCGCTACGAACCCTATAGTAGGTGTTCCCAATAATGCTCTCGGTTGGCAGCAACCGAATTCTGGTAATGGCTACATTGGTGCCATTCTTAAAGATGCCAGCAACAATTGGCGCGAATATCCACAGGCCCCATTGGTTTCTTCGATGGTTGCTGATCAACTATATTATATTGGCATGCATGTCAATCTCGGTAACTATACTTGCTCTGTAAAAAATATTGGGATACTGGTTTCGCAAGATCCACCGGCGTGGACTCTCCCGGATGGAATAGTCGCTAACCCCCAGGTGTATAATGAAAATGGATTCGTGACAGATACGCTAAACTGGACCGTGATCGAGGGTTATTATGTCGCACAGGGCGGAGAGAATACGGTTACCCTTGGAAATTTTGAAACAGATGCAAACACCGCCTTCGGTCCCGGCTGTCCACCGTTTCCGTCCTCCTTATCTTATTATTTCATTGACGATGTGTGGATCATTCCTGCAGCACCTTGTGAAATTCTCGATGTGGATCTTGGTGATGATGTAGTCGCCTGCTTTGAATACACGATCGATCCACAACTAGGAAGCTATCATTACGTGTGGAGCACGGGCTCAACTGATCCCACTATTACAGTGAATGAATCCGGTGATTATGGATTGACGATCACCGATAGCTGCAGAGTGGGTATTGATGTTATTCATGTCGACATTCTTGGCAATATCCCGGTTGATCTTGGACCGGATTCAGTATTAATCTGTGCAGGAGAAACGTATGACATCCAACTCGATGATGAATTTGGAACATATGAATGGCAGGATGGCTCTAATGATCCTGAATATTCGATTGATTCACCGGGTGCATACATTGTCAACTACGATGATGGTTGTGCACAATCAGCAGATACTATTGTTGTCAATGTGTTGGATCCTCCGAGTCCGTTTACTCTTGGAGAAGATACCTTGCTCTGTGATGATAATGAGTTTGTCATTTCATTTGATGAAAATCTCGGCGATTTTGAATGGAGCGATGGTTCTGATGCATCCTCATTTACAGTTGAAGAAGAAGGCACTTATGCATTAACCATCAGCAATGTTTGTGGAGAGGAAAACGCTGAGATTGAAGTCACGCATGGTGATAGTCCGGTGGTGGAACTTGGTCCTGATGAAGTTTCGATGTGCAACGGAGACAATTTGGATTTTGAATTGGATATAGATGCAGGAAGTTATTTCTGGCAGGACAGCACCACCAGTAATCAATATGCAATTTCACAACCTGGTCTGTATAGTGTCACCATAACAAACGGTTGCGGTTCAGACTATGATGAAGTGTTGGTGTCGATTTCACCACTTCCAACTGTTGATCTTGGACCTGATATTGTAGCATGTCCCGCACAACTTCCCGACACTTTAGAAGTACCATTAGCTAGTGGCACTTCCATACATTGGCAGGATGGCAGCATACTTCCACAATTCATTGTAACATCAGCAGGCTCATACAGTGTCACAGTTTCGAATGTTTGTGGAAATGGTGCTGACACTATCCAGGTTAATGTTGCGAATATCTTGCCCAATGTTGTCTTGCCTAATGATATGATGGCTTGTGATGGAGATAGTGTTTGGCTATACAGCACCGGTGATCAGGGAAATTATTTATGGCAGGATGGATCGAGTGATGATTCATTGTTGGTGAAATCATCGGGACAATATATTTTGAATGTATCTACCATCTGTGGTGTTGGTAATGATACTGTTGACATCCAGTTTAATCCGGATACACTTTATCCAAACCTTGGTCCTGATTTCGGACTATGTCCGGGAAATTCAATCACCCTTTTTACAGGAAATACATTTGAAAATTACTTGTGGCAGGATTTGAGCACTGCTGATACGCTTATTGTTTCATCACCCGGCCTATATATCGTCACAGTTTCAACTGCATGCGGAACAGGTATCGATTCAATAATCGTTTCCGGAAATGGCACTCCGCCTCAACTCAATCTTACTGATAGCCTGAATTTATGTGCAGGTATGCAAATAACACTTGATGCCGGAATTGGGGGTGTGAATTACTTATGGAACGATGGAACTGCGCTTTCAACGTTGACAATTAATACTCCGGGTACTTATAGTCTCACCGTCAGCAATAGCTGCGGAACTGATATGGATTCTGTCGTAATTGCAGATGGTGGAGCATTGCCGGTCATTGATCTTGGCAATGATATACAATTGTGCGCAGGAGAATCACAAACTATTACTCCTGATTTATCCTCTGCAGATAATTGGTTATGGCAGGATGGATCAACAGGACCAACCTTATTAGTCAATGCTGCCGGTCCGATTTCTATCGAAGTTTCAAATGCATGCGGTTCTGCATTCGACACATTGATTGCATCAGTGTTAGCAGGAATTCCACCTTTTGATTTGGGAAATGATACAGCATTATGTTCATCCGAAATGTTGCTATTGGAAATCAATATTCCGGATGTCAGCATCACGTGGTCGGACGGATCTCATGGTAATCAAATTACAGTTGCGCAAAGTGGAATGTATACAGCGGAGATCGCAAACGCATGTGGTGTTTCAAATGACACTTTGATTGTAACTCCATTACCAGATATTCCACAATTGTCTTTGGGGCCTGATCAGTTTTTATGCCTGGGAGAATTGATCACCATCGATCCCGGAATTACGGGTGTGCAGTATTTATGGCAGGATGGTTCGACGGCATCTTCCTATTCAACCACACAAGCTGGTTCAGTCATACTCACTATTTCAAACGATTGCGGAACATCTACTGATACAGTGCTCATCACTGAAAGTACGCAAGGGCCTCAATTGAATCTTGGGCCCGATGTAAAAGCTTGTGTTGGCGATACGGTTACGATTCAGTCTGGTGTTGCTGGAGTACAATACACCTGGCAGGATGGTTCGACAAATTCATTTTATAAGGTTACCAATGATGCTGAGCTAACGCTCCACATTGCCAATGCTTGCGGCGTGGATGATGATACTATCGCGATTCAGTTTATCACTCCACCTGATCCTAATCTCGGTCCTGATACTTTGTTGTGTGATCATGCTATGATAACACTGCATTCAATTGTTGATCTGCAAACCACGACAACGTGGCAGGATGGAAGTCATAATTCGGATTTTATTGTGAACACACCAGGATTATATAGTCTTCAGCAATCTAATTTTTGCGGAGCTATAACAGATTCCATTGTTGTCGATTACAAATTGATGCCATCACCATTTTCTCTTGGTCCTGATGTGAAGTTATGTCCTGGTGAATCCATCATCTTGCATGCACCTGCTACCGGAGATCAAATTCTTTGGCAGGATGGCAGTGACTCGGCAATGATTACCGCCAATAAAAATCAAGTTTATTCTCTTACAGTTTCCAATGCGTGCGGAACAGCGCATGATGAAGTAAGTGTTGTGATTGATTCAGATGTTCCTGTTGTTCAATTAGATTCTACGGTATGCCCCGGGGAAATATTGATACTGGATGCTGCTCAGCCTTTTGATGCGCAGTACAACTGGAGTACTGGGTCATCCAATACTTCCATCGATGTGGTGTCACCAGGTCAATATGCTGTGACAGTGATGACCGATTGTTATAGTGTATCACAAGTCGTCAATGTAGACATTGGAGAGGACTGTCTTCCAGTCACGCAGTTTTTCATTCCCAATGTTTTTAGTCCCAATGGAGATGGCGTGAATGATGTTTTCACAGTTGACTTTAATGAAGGCGCAGATATTTTATCGGTGGAAGGCGACATCTTCGATCGCTGGGGCAATCATGTTTATTATTCCAATCAAAATCCATTCACCTGGGACGGCAACTTTCATGGCAAGCCGATGAACCCTGCAGTCTTTGTCTATCGATTTACACTTGTGTATTCAAATGGAGTGAGTGTGGTGACGGAGAAATTGACCGGGGATGTGACGTTGATACGATAGTGGCAATCTCAATGTGGCACATTTAGGAAAGGAGGTGGGTGGCGAATGTGCCACATTTCAGTTAAATCCCAACGCGAGACCTACGTTACTGTTTTTACTTCGTTGCATCAGGTAAAAACAATTCAGCAGGAAGCTGAAAATAATCACGCAGCTTTTTTGCCATTTGAAGTGTAATCTCTCGCTTTCCGGATAAAACTGAAGATACGTGTCCCTTGCTTCCTATCAGCGGTTCGAGATCTTTCGCTTTCATGCCACTTTCAGCCATCTTTAATTTAATCACGGCAATAGGATCTAAATCCGGAATCGAAATGTGCCGGTCCTCGTAATCCTTGATTAAAACAAGAAGCAACGCCAATTCATCTCCCTCCACCGTGCCTTCGTGGGTGTGAAATATTTTCATTGCCCTTTTTACAGTTTTTTGATATTGTGCTTCAGTTTTTATGACTTTCCAGTTCATTTCTTTTTGACTTTGTAGGTTAATATGCGCAAATTGAAACTGATCGTCTCAGCGTTGATTTTATCATATTCTTGGTGGGTTCCAAACCAAATGATATAAGCTGCCTTTTGACGAAAATTAACAGATACGATCAAACGGTATTCATTCCCCTTGATATTGAATATTACACGACTTTGACCAACAAGACTTGCTATAGGATATATTGATTTGAGCTCATTGAAGTTTTTAAATTCTTGTTTAGAAAATTCATGATACCAAGTCAATAGCGCAGTGCTTGACTGAGGAAATCGATCTATATAATAGAGAATCGTCCGCTTGACAATAATGTTCACCCGTCAAAGATAGGTCGTAAGTTTTCAAAATGCAAACAAATATTTATTAGGATTTCAATCCGCCCTAAAGTAAATCCCATCCAAACTCAACCAACCTGTAACACCGGCTGACACAACCACATTCCCATTGGCCAGAATATCGACACGACTCACCGTATCACTATTGTAAGCCATAAAAACCCGCTCTCCACTTCCGGGCCTGTATCCAATCGGTAGTGTGAAGACCACAAGTCCATCCGGATCTCCGGTGTGCGTGACCATTCCCTTCAGATGTACCATTCCCATTTTATCCTTGAAATACCCGACAGTCGTATAGCCATTGTTATAGTTGGTGAAGCTGTTTTGAAAGGTTGGTGCAATGACACTTTCAACTTCGACAACGCCGGCAATGGCAAGATTCCCGTTTCCTTTAATGCGTGCTAATTCATTGCTATTGGTGGCTGAAGTAGCAGCATAAAAAACGTGATCGTTCGCAGTGTTAGCTGTCTGGTATCGTAATGAACCATCATTATTGATACCAAATCCATGATACTGATGATCATTGTCCGCTACTTCATACAAGACGAGTTTGCGATTGGCAACAGAGGTAGCCAGTTGAAGTTGTGCATGTGGAGTAAAAGTGCCAATACCTAGTTTATTGACTTCCACTTGATTGGCGCCAAGGTTGACAGACATGACTATGCTACTATCGGCAAGGAACCTGAATTCATTGTTGGTGCCGAGATATTGTAATCCCCAGGCGGGAAAGCTCGGACTATGAGAGAGCAACATTCTATTCGCTACTCCATCTTCCATGAAGTACAACATCCGGGGTGTGCTTTTGACATGCATGGCGCCATTAGCATCGACGCCAAATTTATTCAACACAGAAAATAGATTGTCCGGATTGTTTACGCCGATACCCACTGCACCGGTGCCTTTAATGCGCATCAATTCTTTAGATGTAGTCGTATTGATGCCAGCATAAAATACGTGATCACTGGCGGTAGCATCCACCTGGTATCGCATTACACTGCCATTGATACCCAAACCATAAAACTGCTGATCATTGTTGGCTGTCTCCCATAAGATCAGTCTTCGATTAGCGACTATACTGGCTAAATGTAATGATGCATGCGGGGCTGTGACACCAACACCGATCTGACCTGTTGGTGTAATGCGTACTTTCTCAGTACCATTTGTTGTGAAAAGCAAATTGCCTGCGGCACCTTTTGCAGCCAAACCAAGATTTTGATCAGCCGATGAGCCTGCAGCATAGACTGTATTCCTTCCTATACCGATGCCTTGTGTTCCATCAAAGTCCCTTATCTCAACACCATTCGCTGCATCTAATAAATTGCCGGTGATATACATCGGTCGTCCAGTTGCATGTGTACCTGTGCGGGTAGATCCATTCGCGATATCAAATTTATTTTGCGGACCGGGAACACCGATTCCAATATTTCCACTGGGCTGTAATTCAAATTGATTCTGGCCATTATTTGCAAATAAGCGAAATACATGATTGGTTACCGTTCCGATCTCACCGCCATCTCCGAGCCAGGTAGCCAATTGAATAGTTCCATCGGTTTGTGCAAGTCCATACTGACCGTTGCCTGTTTTTACATCCAGTTTGTATGCAGGATTCATTGTGCCGATGCCAACAGAATCGGTCAGGCCCATATAAATTTTATCCGGGCCATTTCGAAACACCTCTGTATCGAGATTATCACTCAGCTCAACCCATGCACTGACTCCTCTGAACCAAAATGAATTAGTTGTTGTGTCAAAAACAAGTAAACCAGTTGCGGGAGAAGCAATACTTGTGCGCTCTACCGTAGTCATTCTTGGTATCAGTATTCCTTTCGAGTTGCTGGTTAAATCAATCAATGCGCTTGCATTCGGGGTAGTCGTACCAATACCAACATTTCCATTGCCCGTTATTCTCATTCGTTCAATCGCATTGGTATTGAAATTCAAATAGCCTGCCGGGCCTTTTGCGGAAAGGGATAGATTGCTATTGGCCGCCCAGCCGGTTGCATAAAGACCATTTACATCAAGGCCGACGCCATAATCAGCAAATGAAGTCCGGATTTCAAGACCTTTCCAACTTGGAGATGAGCCAGTGATGTATAGTGGTAAGTTCGTAGGATGCAAATCCACATTTTGTCTATCGGTAGTAGCGATATCCAATTTATTCATCGGACCAGTCAGGCCAATACCCACGTTGCCTGGATTTCCCAATGTTATGTTGGTGGCTTGTGGTTGTATGGCAGTACCATCTATGATTTCAACCCACGCACTGTTGTTATAAAACCAAAATGATTTCGTGCCGGTATCATATACAACTAATCCATCTGCAGGTTTATAAATCGCATTGCGTTGTACCGAAGTCATCCTGGGCATGAGGAGACCTTTGTTGGTACTGGTGATATCTAAAATGGAAGTAGTATTAGGTGATGTCGTACCAATACCGACCCGACCTGTTGATGCAGGCGGACAATTGGCCAGACAAGATCCATGTATTATCAATTCCGTATTGATAGATGAAATAGAGGGCGATGACCACAACGTGGTTTCACTGACACTTGGACTCATGATAAATCCATCTCCAGCATCATGTCCGTATCCATAATTATGTCCGAGTTCATGAGCTTGCAAAACTCGAAGCCTACCCATAATCGGAGAAAAGTCCTGGAGAATATTGTACATACTATCCTGGCATAATCGGTAAGTCCAGGCCAATCCTATTACGCTACCATCCAGATCGCGGTTGGTCCACAGACTTCCCTCGTCGTGAGTCGATGTAAATCCAGTTGGTGCCCATGCTGTAAAACTGTTTAATAGCTGGATGTAATCCGTACCAGTATACCATGGACTGTTATTAAATGTTGTCACAACAAAGATCTCAACAGCCTTGTGCCAGATTTCCTGTGCAAATTCATTGTCATAGTTCGTATTGACGAGGTTGAGTACTGCGAGATTTTGCACTTCAACATTGGAGACATTATTTCCATATTTCGCAAACATGAGATAATCGTTGGCGATAGCAATCTCGGCAACGGTACAAGTAATAAGTGCCCGATTGGATGTTGAATCTTTTTTTTGTCCTTGTTGATGAGGTGCGATTTTAGCTCCGCAAAGACTGTTTTCAGCACGTTTGACCACATCGGATTCATGGTAGATCACAAATTGGTCCTCGCCGGCTTTGGGATCTATCAGTTTAGCAGATTCAATAAACAATGGTCCTTCATTGGTCGTGATCATCGCGGTAAAGAAATGCTCATCTGCAGTAATGCATACAGGACGGTTTCCTCCCCATGTTAAACCACTAAATGTTTTATTAGGCGAACGAGGCAATGCCTGGATACCACTTTCGGTCTGAGCACGCAAAACATAATTGTCTGCACGCACATCTTTTGCTTCGAGTGAAAAGGAATAGGAAATACCATTGGCTACAATAGTGAGGGTATCGAAGTGATCATTGGCTTGCAGTAAGGTAGCGACCTGTGCTTTGTCTAATGAACCAATAGCATATTTTGAAAAATATTCCTGGTAAGCACCTGGATTCCCTCCTGAATCTCGTGAAGGTTCCAGCCGTATCACTGGTTGTGCAATTATATTAAGGTTAAGCATCATCAGGATAGCGATCAGAAGTAAGGTGCTGAGCGGCAAAACCTTTTTACCGAAACAAGTGGTGCGTTTCATTTCATTCATTTTTAATAGTGTTAAAGTGGGTGTGGAAAGCTGGGCCGATAAAGAATTCACGATTGTCAGAAGCACCAAGCCTGGGCTTATGCTCATCGAGCTGCCGGATACGACGGTTGGTGATAAAGAGTGTGATCAGTAGTAATATGACCACCAGTGCTACAATCACGAAATAGGATTTGTAATCTCTCCACCTGGTAAATTCCTTTATCAGCATGGAGCTAAATCTATTGCCTCAATAGCGTAAATCGCGGAAAGTGGTATGTACCAAACCGTGACCAGCTATGGACAAAATCGTGACACTCTTTAATAAGATGAGAATGAGGTCAATAGAAACTAATCGAAGTCTCCGGACTGGGCAAAATACAGTTCGAGATCCGAGTCCGGTTCGAGATTGAGCCGGTGCCGTAATCGCTGTCGTGCCTTGATCACGCTATTCGGAGCGATTCCTAAAAGGTTGCCAGCCTCTTTGTTAGACAATTGAAGTTTGGAAAGGGCAGCCATGCGCTGATCAGCGGCTGTGAGGTCAGCGACTTTTTGTCTAAGCCGAAAAAAGAATGCCGGGTAAACCCTTTCAAAAAGGCTCTTGAAATGTTCCCAATCCTCATCCGTCAGGATGGTGTGACCAGAGAGTTCGGCAATATTGATTTTTTGCTGTTCATCTATCGTTCGCTCCAATAATTGTTGCTGCAGCGTTTCCACCAGTGATGTTTTTTCGATCAGGCTATGGGTGAAAAGAGTCAGTTGTTCTTTAGCCTGGGCGGCATCGTGTTCTGCCATTCGTTTTGCTTCCATGGCTTCTTGCCGGCGAACTTTTAGTTTTAGTTTTTGCCGGTTAAGGATCATAAATCCAAATAGTGCGAACATGAGTATAAGGATGATGATAAAATTGCGCACCGTCTTGATGTGTTCTTTCTCTTTATTCAGGGATTTGATCTTGTGAATATTGTCCTGGCTCTCCAATCGCTGTTGTACAATTTCAGCGCGGGCATCCGATGCTTCCTGCTCTATTGAATCATGAAGCGTGAGAAACTTATCCAGGTAATAGCTGACACTATCGGCTTTCCCAAGACTGGCGAATACTTTGGAATAAGTAAACAATGTTCGGGCCATGTAATCCGGATCGTATGCCGTCGAAATTAAACGCTGTGCTTCTCTCGTTTTCTGCAGTGCTTCAGCAGGTTTTTTATGGATGAGATCAATGCGCGCCAACCATTGCAGGGAATTACCTGCATTATCGTATTCTTTTGCATTGAGGCTTCCCTCATAATCGAACTTCAGTCGTCCTTCTGCTGAATCATATTTCTCCTGTTGAAAGTATACGTCACCAATGTTGCCAGTGACCAGTGAAACCCAGAATGGGCGATGCTCATATTGTGCAATGGCAAGAGCGCTATCAAAAGCCATAAATGCGGAATCGGGTATTTCAAGTTTGGTATAAGCAAGGCCAAGGGTATTCCAGGAAAACATGGAAAAGTAATTCACCAACGTGTCTTCCGGTCGCCGATAGGTATCATTGGCAGGTCCAACCATTTTCAGAATAACATCTATGGCAGCTCTATACTCCCGTGACCGATAGAGGTCGAAGGATAAATTATACAGAATGGAGGACATTGGAAATGCTTTGTCTTTCCCCAATTGTTCAAACAAGTCTTTGGCCATTAAGCCATATAATACCCCCTGTCCAAATTTTTCTTTAATGGTGAAATAGGAAACCAGTTCATTGTATACCGTGAAAGTCAGCAGATCATCTTCGAGTTCATACGACATATTAAGTGCGGTATTGAGGAGCTGCAACGGATCTTTATATGCCGGGCAATCAGGGACGCCGAAATGAACCATTTGAGCTCTTGCCTCCAGGCACATGAGTCTAATCTGCAATTGTCGGGGAGAAGCCGGAGCCTTTGTTTTGAGAGTTGTGAAGACCTCGCAAAATTCAAGGGAATCGAGTGCTTGCAGTTCTGCTATTACTTCCCTGTAGTTTTTATTGAGCGGATCTTGTTTTACGCTGAGCTTAGAGATCCATTCCGCATAGGGCGGATTCATTTTCTGTCCTTGTGCAGGAATGCAGGAAAGAAAGCAGAAAATAAAAAGGAGAATGGATGTAAGTCGAATCATGAATTAATACAATGCCCGACTCAAAATAAGAAAATTCCAATGTGACACATTTTAGATGAATCCAATGTGGCACATTTATAAATAAAAAAGGCCCCCTTTTCAGGTGGCCTTTCCCATTTCCTGTTTTTTTATTTCACTTTTGAAATCAATCTGACTTCCGAAAATGTTGGTGTTACCATCCTGACCATGTATTGGCCATTTGGTGAGGAACCTGAATCCCAGCTCACCACATACTGCCCAGCTTCTCTGTCTTCATTCAGCAACGTTGCAATTTCTTTTCCAAATTGATCAAAGATCATCAGTTTGATGTGTTCATCGTGGGCCAACTGAAAGTGAATATCAGTAACATCAGCAAAAGGATTTGGTGTGTTCTGCAGTATACCCTGTAAGGATGAACCTGAACGATCACCAACTTTTAATGCATTGGCTTCATCAGTAGATTGCACCTGGAATGCATAGAGTTTATTATTAGGTGTTCCAAAATTAAAATGAGAGTATCCGGATCCCCAATAAATGGTTCCATTGACAATAGCTGGTCCGGCTACCACTGAACCTCCACTTTCAAATGACCAGAGAATATTACCAGATTCAGCATCAAACGCATACATCGTACCAACGGAATCGATAGCACCTGCAAATACAACTCCATTCGCTACGGAAACTTGTCCCATATTCTGAGCGATAGGATTATGAATGGAATCATTAGGCAGCCTGGTGGGTGGATTGTCGCCTGCAACTTCCCATAATACATTTCCATTTGAAGCATCGAGACTTGCCCAGAATCCTCCGTTGACTGTTCGTCCACGACCGGGACCTTTTGTCATCATATGGGGCTTGTAATTACTATTAGCTACTGCTGTATAAACCTGGAATCCATCGACTGCTGATCCCCATTGCAAGCCACCGGTTGTTCCACCAGGTCCAACCTGGGTTTTCCAAACCACATCTCCATTGTCAGGATTGAAGGCCCAATAAATTCCACTTTTCTGTCCCGCGCCAAGTAATTGCCGATGAAGACCATTTACATTTACTGAATATAAAGCTGGTCCCTGTCCGAAATCATAGTCAGGGCTTTTTTCATCCGGACAATTTGGACCATGGAACAAGCATGCAACATTCCATGCATCTACAGGGAGCACACTATTTGACCATTTGACAGCGCCTGTTTTCAAATCCAATGCAACAATAGCATCGAAATAATTGAACTTACTTCCAGGCACTGCATTGACACAGGCTTTGACTTCTTCCGGAGTGCCACCTGCAGCTTCACAATCCAATACAGCTTGTGGAACTTTATAATCATTGCCTGTAGTCACGTATAATGAATTACGTGATGGGTCTACTACAGGAGTGCTTCCCCATACAGCAACACCAGGAAATTCATAACCTGCTGGTGTCATGTAGGTTTTCCAATTGATGTCACCGGAGCTAATGTCCAGGCACAATACACTGCCTCGAAATGAACAGCAATGATAAGTGGAATCATTTGCTGCACCTTCTTCGAGTGAGGACACGCCTACATACACGCGATTGCCATACACTATTGCAGATTGGGTAACCACGGCTGCAAAAAAAGTATCTACCTCTGTTATCCACTTAAGTTTTCCGGTGTTCTTGTCAATGTTCAATACATGTGCACCATTTAAGGTGGCTGTGGAATCTAAGTCAGCTTCTGTGCCGATGATGAGTGAGTTGCCGGAAATGGCAGGTGTGGCTCGGGCAAAATCACCTCTCACGCCAGTGTAATAACTGAGTGGATGGCTCCAAACCATTTCGCCGGTGCTGGCATTGACTTTATAAAGGTTGCCTTTCCAATCCGGGAAATAGACAAATCCATCATCAACTGCAGGAGTAGCAGAAACATCACCTTCAGTTTCAAATGTCCATTTGACTCTCAGCCCGGCAATGTTATCCGGTGTGATCGAGGATTCCAATTTATTGTACCGTGTGTTGGACAGGTTTTGTCCGGCCGTCAGCCAAAGTCCATTTTGACTCTTTACCATCGTGGTCATCAGTAGAAACAGTAAGGTATAAAGGAATGAGCGGGAAGTAGATAAACCAGTCATGTGTAATTGGTTGTTTGGTTAATAAATAATTTCCAGCTCAGGAGATAAGCATACAGGCGAAACATTACATCTCGCGAGGGGAGGGGATTAATAAACTTAATACGGAATTAAAAATTAATAATCCACTCTACAAAAAACAAGCTATCCGAAAAATAGTTAATGACAATTATGTTAAAAAACTATTCAAAATAATTTCGGCAGCAAAAAAAAATCGGGCGATAGTATAAAACCAGGCCATTCTTTTCTGAATGATGAGAATGGCCTGGTCAATAACTCAGGGCCTTTATTTACTTTTCCATTTCCATTTCGGAATTGGCTTCTTCATTTATAGCAGATTCGGCAACTTCTGTCAAGGTGGCATCTGCATTTTTTTCTTCTGCTAAGATGGATTGCAGGATTTTCGCAGCCTCCATCTCTCCCAGTTTTTTAGCAAATGCAATGAGTGAACCGTAGGTCGCCATCTCATAGTGCTCAACTTTCTGCGCAGCGCAGATGATGCCGGCATCACGAGTACTCCCTTCTTCAAGGCTCTCCATGATTTCAGTGGCTTCTGCAATTAATCCTTGCATGGCCTTGCAAACTTTAGCTTGCGGTTTCATGTCCAGGATCGAAAACACCTTTTCACATTTCGTCACTTGATTTTCAGTTTCACCAAGATGTGTTTCCAAAGCAGAAATCAATTCTTCATGGCTGGCCTGATCGACCATTTTAGGGATAGCTTTTGTTAATGCTTTTTCTGCCCAATAAATATCCTTCAACTGATCTTCAAACAATTCACGGAGACCTGAAGATTCATTTTTATTTTGGGAAGAATGTGAAGTATGGGAGGCCGGCTGGTTTGTTTTTTTTGCGGCCGTTGACTTCCTGGGGGAAGAATGATTTGAGCCTGTTTTCATAGGAACTTCTATTTTAAAGAGTTAGGAATTAATTTTTAAAATAGTCGATTTGCCGTAAGAATAAAAATGGAGGTGTTGGAAATGAACACCTCCATTTTTTCTCTAAAGGATTTTAGTATCGGTTCCGTCTGTTGGAACGATCATAATCCCAGTCGCGGTCATCTCTTTGACGATATCTTTCATCCCGGTCGGAGGGTTGGTTATAGCGATCATCGGGTTGTCTCCGGTCTTCGGAATAACTGCCTCTTTGATTTCCACCATTCCAATCTTCTCTTCGTTGATTTTGGGAATAGTTGTCCCCCCTTTGCTGGCTGTCACGGCTATAGCCTCTGTTATTTTGCCGATCATAATCATCATTATGATTATAATCCCGTCTGCGATCAGTACGATCATGATTTATATTTTGGTTAAATGAGTCATCCTGAAAATTTCTTCTATCTGATGGGTAATAGCGATCGTCTTCGTTTCGCCTCCAATCATTATTATTTCTCCCTTCACTATTTCTCCCTTCATTATTTCTCCAATCATTATTCCATTGGCGGTCGTCATTGGAAGAGCGATAGCTATTGTCGGAATAATTTTCACGGCCGGAATTGCCTCTTCTTTCATCCTGGCGTTGATAATCATCGCGTGGATTGTAACGGCGATCATGGTCGTCATTAGATAGATTCTGTTGGCGAGAAGATGATGGATTGGATCGGTTCATGGATCCTGATGATCTATCGGAACTGCGTTGGTTTTGACCGTAATTCTCCTGGTCATTGTCCTCGATTCGGGAATTACTTTTTTTCTGGGATTTTTGGGGATTTGTTTTGGAGGTAGTCTCCTGATCTTCCTGGTTCCGGCTTCGATTATAAGGGTCGTTGTAGTCTTCAAATTTTCGTTGTTCGGAATTCCTGTTTTCATAATCGTCATCATTGAGCTGTTGACGATCATAGTCTGTGTACCGGCTGTCATCATCTTGTTGATACCTGTCACTCAATTCCATATCTGGTTCAGACCCTTTGCTGGAATTAGCATTGGAGCGAGTTGAATTCGAAGTGGATTCGCCGGTTTTTGAACGAGTGGTTTTAGCGGTTGCTTTTTTACTCCTGGTTTTTGGTGGTCGTGTTGCCATATTGAATAAATATTTATAGGTTAAAATTTTATTCCAGAGAACGCAGCAAAATTGAGAGCAAACCAAATACCTAGTGTTATACAATTTCTCCTAAATGTTATACGATTACCATCTGATCAATCTTATTGTAGTATTTATAGGTGGGTGTTTTTCCTAATTGAAATTATGAAAGGTTAAATTAGAATCATGTAACACTTAATGATTCGGGATGCCGGTATTTTTGACCGATCAACGTAAGACCGATTTAGTCTCTGAATGATTTTTCTATTGTTGAGGGCAGAATGAAAATTAATTCTCTCCTGCTTTTCTGAATGGTTTCAACAATATAATGCTCCCCTTTCTTTGACTCCGTTTGTTAACGACTAAACCCCCAAACCTATGAGAACATGTACACGCTTCTCCCAACTTGCTATTGTTTATTTCCTGAATCGTAAAGTTTTACAATCCAAAAATCATTTTGGCTTGCACCCCTGGCCGCCCCTCATGAAAGGGCTGGTCATTATTATTAGTATATGGTTTTGCATTACATGCCAATTGTTTGGCCAATCTTCCGATTGTGAACCCGGAAATGTACACAACGGAGCGAATGACCTTTGGTCAGAGCAATGTTATCTCGCAAATGATTGCCAGGAACAAGGAAATCCTTGCCAGGCTAATGATGTGAGATTATTAGGCATTTTTGCTGCCGATGCAAATGGCGGATCCATTCCCACCTGCGCCACATCTGATCCCGTTCAATTTTATTTATGGGGCACATTTAAAAACAACACGAGCAGTAATCGTTATGCCGTACGCACAGTTTCAGAGCTCTTTATTAACAACGCCTTTCAATTTGAAATCAATCAATGTTCTTTTGATCAGCTGGCTCCGGGAGAAACTCAGGCAATACTGTTGAATGAATTGACGTATACCTGTGGAGATCAAATGGAATTAAAAAATACCTGGGTGGGATGGGATGCATCTCCACGCCAATGCAGCGATCCGATGGGCAACAACTACGATTGTTTTTGCATTGATTACCCGGCAGCAAAATGCTCAAAATCATTAGAATCCATTGCTTTCCTCGTTCCTAATTTTTCTTATGCCTGTAATGGTATGGGGCAAGGTCAAACTCATCTTTGCATTACCAATTTGACCTCTGGCGGAACAGAGCCTTTGGCGTATAGTATCGATTTCGGTGATGGCTATATCTCTTCATTACCAAATCCCTGCCATACATACAATGCCAATTCCGGAACTTACATTGTAACACTCACAGCTACCGATGCAAATGGAATCACTGCTTCCGCTGCGGATACGATAACACTGCAGGAATTGGATTGCTGTCAACTGACCTATACTTGTCCTCCGGCGAATGGTGGTCTGTTTTCCTGCGCTGAGGATATCCCTTCCCCGGATGAAAGTATACTCAATGCCACGAATTATTGTGGCTCATTATTTATTGATGTAAACGATTCTTCCATTGGAGGAGGCTGTCCTGCAGACACCTTGTTCGTCACCCGCACCTATTATCTTGAAGATGAATACAGCAGCGCATCCTGCGTGCAAGTATTTAAAGTGGTGGACAATATATTGCCTTCCATCACCTGCCCAGACAATATCACAGTGTCCTGTTCTGGCCAGGTACCTTTGCCTAATCTTAATTTAATTACTTCGGACAATTGTAATGAACCGGTGACTGTCAGCTTCATCTCCGATATCACAACGGCCAATATGGGTTGCCCAAATCAATTTATTATAAACCGGACCTATAGCGCTGTCGATGCCTGCGGCAATAATGCAACTTGCCTGCAAGCCATCACAGTGTTTGACAATATTCCGCCTGTCATCGTTTGTTTGCCCGACATTACAGTTTCCTGTTCCAGCCAGGTTCCTCCCACATCTGTAACTGGTGTTGTTGCTTCAGACAATTGCAATGGTCCAGTTTCAGTGACAGTATCTGAAGGTGTGGTAACGGATTCTACGTGTGTCAATCAAAAAACTATTACCAGGACATTTACGGCAGTAGATCTCTGTGGAAATACTTCAACCTGTCAACAAGTTATTACAGTCAATGACCATAACGCTCCTTCCATAACATGTCCGGGTGACTTAACCGTCACCTGTGGAGGCGATGTCCCGGTGGCAGATATATCTATTATTTCTGCTGCTGATAATTGTACCGGTTCACCTGTCATTACGGTTGCACCGGATGTGACAACCAATCTTACCTGTTCAAATAGTTATCTGATTACACGAGTTTATACAGCAACAGATGCATGTGGCAATTCATCATCGTGTACACAAAACATTCTCGTTCATGATACCATTGCACCATTCATCACCTGCCCGGCTAATTTGACGGTAACCTGTTCAGAAAATATTCCTATACCAAATATTGGCTCAATCGGTTCAACAGACAATTGCAATGGACCTGTTACTATTACAATAGCGCCGGATATCACCACTAATTTTGTCTGCGCAAATAATTATACCCTTCAACGCATTTATTCAGCGACGGATGTTTGTGGAAATGTTGCGACCTGTTCACAAACCATTACGGTCTTTGATTCAACACCTCCATCTGTAAATTGCCCGGCCAATATTACGGTCACTTGTGGGAGTGAAGTGCCTGTTCCTGATACCGCTGCAATTGTCTCCAATGATAATTGTTCCGGAGTAATTATTGTCACCGTAGAAGCGGATGACACCATCAGTTTCACTTGCATGAATAACTACCTATTGGAAAGAACTTATCACGTTGCTGATGCTTGTGGAAATTCATCTTCCTGTATCCAATCCATCTTCGTTATCGATACGATACCTCCACAAATTCTTTGTCCGCATGATATAACAGTCTTGTGTGGAGAAGAGCCTGATCCTGACCCTGCAACAGTCGTAATTACAGATAATTGTATAGACATGCAGATAGCCTCTTTTGTGGAAGATGATACTATAGGCTTACCTTGCTCATACCAGATACAGAGGATTTACCAGGCCATGGATGCTTGCGGTAATTCATCCACTTGCGTTCAAAATATCTTTGTGCTCGATACTGTGAGTTTACCTGCATCCATCAATATCGAGGTACCGGATACTTTGATCGTTCAATGTTTTGGACAGGATACGTCATGGCAAGTGCCTCAATTGGATATTCATGATATTACCATCGAAGGGGGCTGCAATTTTCCAGACATAACCCATACCACCACTATTACCTATTCTGAAAACTGCGCAGAAGATGGTTATATCGCCATTTACAACAGGATATATACTGCAGTGGATACTTGCGGGAATATGGATTCTGATACACTTATCCTTATGTTGGTGGATACGATTCCACCGGTGATTCATGGTATTCCGGATGATATCACAGTCAGTGCAGACTCCATCCCTTTAACTCCGGAGGTGTATGCGACAGATGAATGTTTGTGTGCCTGCGTGATTTTGACGGAAGAAACTGGGCAGGGTAGTGGCTGTCTTGACAATACGGTGATAACACGAAGCTGGACGGCGACTGATCAATGCGGAAATCAAACTCATGAAGTGCAGCATATTACTGTGCATGATCAGAGCGGCCCAAAGATTTCCTTGTCATTGCCAGGTATGAATCTTCACGATGGTGATTTGTTGACCTTCACATGTGAGTCGGGAGGTATACCTGCTATGATCCGGGAACTTGATCTTCATTCTGTAACCGACCAGGATGCAAGTCTTCCGATCCATATAAATTTCATTACTGATAGTACGCGCAACGCAAATTGTGAATTCACTGGGTTTCTCGAAGAGCACACCTATACCTGGGAAGCATTGGACGGATGTGGAAATAATACTGAGTTCAGTTTTACTGCTCGGTTAAGTGATCACCAGGCCCCGATGATACTGGCTGTGCCGGATACGGCATGTATTGATGATCCTTTATTGGACCTGGTCGATGCGCAAGACAATTGCAGTGCTGTGAGCTTGCGGTTCTGGGATGTAGCTATGAAAAATCCGTGCGGTGATGGAACGGCATTTCGACGTACTTATGAAGCTTCGGATGCGTGTGGTAATATAGCCGTTGATACTGCCATCCTGATTCCGGATGATCATCTTCCTCCTGTCCTGTACTTCATCAATCCGGATCTGATAGGTTTGCAGGAAGGTGATACCATTGATGTGGAATGCAATAGCACAAATGGGCATTATACTTCTTTCGGAGCAAAGGACATTGGTATTTCAGATAATTGTCCTGGAGGTATCGAGATTACCTATTCGGAAGATTTGCTTTCTAATGGTGATTGTCTTCATGACAGGACATTGGCTTTTGTAAAATTAAACTGGCTTGGAACTGATCAATGTGGAAATCAAAGCAAGTTGTCCTTAATTGGTCAAATCAAAGATCATACGCCACCTTCGCTGGTGGATTTTTTACCAGATATTTCAGTGAGCTGCAATGATCTCATAAAAGATGTAGAAACTACGGACAATTGCGGTACTGTGACCATCTACAACCAGGATAGTATTCTTGCCGGTCCTTGTCTTTATAAATATGATATTAAGCGGTTGATCATTGCGACTGATCAATGTGGTAATACGGCGACGTTTTCACAACTCATTCATGTAGGGGATGACGGTGGACCTCGCCTCAGTGGAATTGAAAAAGAGGTGTGCGATAACCTTTCCATGCCGCTTGTCACGGCTTTCGATGTGTGTGCAGATGTAACAGTCGGAGTCTCCATGGTGCAGGATACACTGGATGATACTTGTGCCGATGGAGTAGTGATCACGCGAGTTTGGACAGCAGTTGATTTGTGTGGCGATACGACATCGATTACGCAACGGATTATCCTGGGTGATACTATTGCGCCTCACATCATTATACCGGCTAATTCCTTCCTGCAGAAAATGATTTCCGGGGATTCTATAGTCATTGTTTATCTGTCACAAACAAATATGATGAATCAGCTCAGCCACCTGGATGGCAATAGTGTTATCGTACTTGACAATTGTGACCAGGAGATAGATCCGCTATTCCAGGTTGCTATCACGCAGTCACCAAATGCCCAGGCCGATGGATTCATGGAACAACGGTATTATTACTGGACAGCTACTGACATTTGTGGCAATAAAGCCTCCATGAGTTTTACGGTAAGAATAGTGGATGATGTTCCTCCTGTTGCTGAATTGCCTGGTGATACAGTGATTTATTGCTCGCCACTTCCTCCACCGGCAAGCATGATACCTGGGGATAATCCGGAAAACATCCAGGTAACTTATACACAAACTATCACTGATGGAGAGGAGCATGGTGAGTTTATAGTAACGCGTACATGGATCATGACGGATATGAGTGGAAATGTGACTACCGTGATCCAGCATATTCGTTGGATCCCGGATACTTTCATCGCTTGCAACATTGTACCTCCGCATGAAGTGTCCTGCAATTCGCATGATGTTGTTGTGGGAAGTGATATCACGGGAGGTATTGGACCATTTACATATTATTGGGTAGTAACAGGCGAAGAATGTTTTATCCAGGCCGGGCAGGAAACGCCGGAAATTCATATTTATGTTGGATGGGCACCGGTCAATGTCATTCTTTATGTCACGGATGCACATGGTTGCACTACTTCCTGTGAAACGACTATTACTTGCGAGGTTGGTAGTGCTGGATTTGTGGGTAATAGCGCACAACCAGGCTCACCAATGGCTGAATCAAATGATGCTGTTTATGTCTGGCCCAATCCTACTCAAGGCGAACTTGGCATTCGGTTTAATTTTTCTAAGAAACAAATCTGCAACATCACCTTTGTCAATTTTCTGGGAGAAACAGCATTACAACAAAAGATTGAAATCGGGAGTGGAGCATCAGAATATCATCTTGATCTGAGTGGACTACCGGATGGACCTTATTTTATGGATATCCAATCTGGTGATTATCATAGCTCACGCAATATAATGTTGTTGAATAACAAATAATTTGATTATCTCAATGTGGCACATTTAGCAAAGGATGCGTGCAGCGAATGTGCCACATTTCAGTTGAATCCCAATGTGGCACATTTAGCAAAGGATGCCTCTTGCGAATGTGCCACATTTAATTTATTGATGGGTTACAAATTTTCATACCACTTAATAATATCATCTGCTATAATCTCCCATCCTGCTTCTCCACAAATGAAATGACTTTTCCTTGTTGTACCAATTTCAATATGTCCATTTCCCTGATCTAAAAATAGTCTTTACGTAAAGAAGTAATGATACTTCGCGAATCTTTGATTAATTTGTTGCATTACATAAGTTCGATTGCATTCCATCCATTGGCGATGAAGCTGGTCGTTGCCGCATTCCATTGATTGCCCAAGGATCATGTCAGTGCGTTCTTCGAATGGTTCCCACTTCGAATTTGTCTTAAATGAACCATTTAAAAAGTCATTTCAAAACTATATCAATATGTCATTCAGATCTAATCCCAGTGCCCCAAATAAAACACTTTGGGTAATAGCCGTGATTCTAGGTGTTGTAGGAATCTTATTGCATTACGTTCATGTAGACCAGTTGTCCGAATACAACTATGAAATGTTGATGATAGGTTTCCTGCTCTTATTTGTGGGTACCACTTTCCGGAAAATGTAGACCGGCAGGTTTTCTTCTTTACATTTTGATACAGCCATGGCGCCCCGCTGCGGCCCTTATTCTTTCCTGCAATATGGCTAACCACTTTCAACCAAAAACTTTATTTATTTTTTGG
>Ga0068851_10000078_pt1 | contig 54770 bp, 39 predicted proteins | sample KBSCornC12_FD_66588 | JGI IMG/M metagenome (GOLD analysis project Ga0068851, IMG submission 66588) | Corn rhizosphere microbial communities from Kellogg Biological Station, Michigan, USA - KBS Corn C1-2 | ecosystem: Host-associated > Plants > Roots > Rhizosphere > Soil ...
CGGCGGCGAGCCGGAACTGGTAGTCGGGGTCCTTGGAGGCGGGGTTGGGGAAGAAGTCCCGCGGGCCGTGCTCGATTCCCTGGTCAATCGGCAGCAGCATCAGGGTTCCGTTGCCCGGCCCGAACTCGAACAGCAGGCGGTGCAGGCGCGCCCGTTTGCCCGGCGGCAGGACCTCCAGCAGGGATTTCTGCTCGGTCAGACTCTTCAACTCCACGTGTTTGCCTCCTCGAAGATTGGGGTCCACGGAGTATGCCACCGGCATCCGCCGCGGGGCAGCCCAGCGGCGGGCGATCGGGGCATTCCCATGGGGAATCGAGCGCTGCGGGTATCCTCGATTACATGAGCGAGACTGAGCTCAGCGTCATTTGCAAGAACTGCGGTTCCGAGGTCAGTCCCTACGTAACCGAGTGCCCCTATTGCGGGGCGCGGCTGCGCAAGCGGGCACCGAAGCTGGAGCGCCGCGGCGACGCGCTCGAGGCGCAGCGCCCGCGCCGGCGGCGGCGCCGGATCCCGCGCCCAGGACGCCCCAGCTTCGCTGTCTCCGACGACCGTCCCTACGCGACGATCGCGGTTGTCCTCGCCTCGGCGATCCTGCTGCTGATCCAGAAGGCGACGGGGGACGCGCTGTCGAGCCTCGGCGGCCTCGTCATTCCGCTCGAAGGCGGCGACTGGTGGCGGGTCCTAGTCGCGCCCTTCGCCTACATAGACGTCGGCTATCTCTTCGTCGTCGCGATTGGCCTGGCGATCTTCGGGACCGGCGTCGAGCGCCGCCTCGGGACGATGCCGACCGCGATCCTGCTGATTGCCTGCGGGGCGCTGGGGATGCTCGCCGCCAGCGTCGTCGCCGACGCCCGCGGCGACTTCAGCGTGGTCGGCGGCGGCAACGGGATGGCGCTGGGGATGGTCGCCGCCTGGTTCGCGATCCGCCGCGCCGAAGTGCACGACGTGATCGGCGAGGACTACGACGCGATCGGGGTCGCGGTCGCCGCCGTCGTCCTGATCGCGCTACCGCTCTTCGCCCCGACCGCCGACTTCGTTGCCGGCCTGGTCGGCGGTGCCGTCGGCGGCCTGGCCGGGGTTGCAACCTCGGCCTTCCACCACGAGGAGTAGTTGCCGCAGACCATCTAGGCTCTTCCAGTGCCCGACGAGAGCGAGTTCGAAGCTGCGATCGAGCGGCTGCTGGACCCGGAGCGGTTCTCTGAGGCCGAGCGCATCGTCGCTCAGGCGGCCCCGCAGCTGCAGAAAGTGCTGGCGGCGGCGCTGGCGGAGGGCGGCTGGTTTGGCGAGCCGCAGGAGGCCGAGACGCTGAAGGCGGCGACGGTTCCCGACCCCGAGGAGCGCCTCGCCGCCGTCCGTTCCCTGCTCGCCGAGGAGGCGAGGATGGGAATGATGGTTGGGGTTGCCGTCGGCTGGGCACTGAAGGAAGAGTTGAGCGAACCCAGAGGAGACGAGTAGATGGAGATCAAGTTTCACGGCCATTCCTGCTTCGAGCTGAGCGAGGGGGAGACGACTGTCCTCGTCGATCCGTTCCTGAAGCCGAACAACCCCGCCGCCGTCCACACCGCCGAGGAAGTCAATCCGACCCACATCGCGATCTCCCACGGCCACGCCGACCACATGGCCGACGCGGTGCCGGTGGCGGAGCGGACCGGCGCCCACTGCGTGGCGATCGTCGAGCTGGCGGAATGGCTCAAAGCCCGGGGGATCGAGGCGCTCAGCGATCCCAACCTTGGCGGCACGGTCAGCTTCGACTGGGGCTGGATCAAGCTCGTCCCGGCCTGGCACACGAGCACCCTCCCGGGCTCCGAAGAGGCCCTGTTCAGCGCCGAGCACGGGACCGCGATCGGGACCGCGGCGGGCTTGCTGATCAACATCGGCGGCAAGACCGTCTACCACGCCGGCGACACCTGTCTGTTCAGCGACATGAAGCTGATCGCCGAGCGCAACCCGGTCGACATCGCCCTGCTGCCGATCGGCGGCCACTACACGATGGACCGCCACGACGGCGTCGTCGCCTGCGAGTTCGTCGGGGCCGAGACGGTGATCCCGATGCACCAGGGAACCTTCCCCGCGATCGAGACCGACACCGGGGCGTTCAAGTCCGAGGTCGAGGAAAAGACCTCCTCGACGGTCGTCGTGCTCGAGGCGGGGCAGACGCACAGCGTCTAGCCAGAAAACTGGCCAGCTGGCCAATACCGGTGCTACCCTCGGTCGGCAAGCCGCAGCCGACCGAGGAGAGGTGTTCATGGAGGCCAGAGAGGCAACCGGGATGCAGTCGAGGACCGAGCGCGCCGACTTCCAGGCGACGGCCGATCCGGCGCTGAACGAGGCGGCCGACCGCACGGCCGACATCAAGCTGCTGAGCTACGGCGAGCTCTACGACCTCTGGGAGCGCCAGCAGTGGCAGACCCAGGAGCTCGACTTCACCCGCGACCGCGAGGACTGGCACGAGCGGATCAGCGAGGAGGAGCGCTTCCAGCGCATGTACGGGCTCTCCTCGTTCTTCATCGGCGAGCAGAAGGTGGCCGAGGAGCTGGGGCCGATCATGCGGGCGGCGCCGACCGAGGAGCAGAAAATCTTCCTCTGCACGCAGATCGCCGACGAGGCTCGACACGTTCGCTTCTTCGAGCGCTTCTACCGCGAGGTCGGGGTGCTCGAGTCCGACGGCCTCGGCGAAATGCTGGAGGAGACCTCGGCTCACCTCAACACCAAGTTCGGCGACCTTTTCGACGGGATGCTGAAGGAGCGGACCGACCGCCTATCGGCGGAGCCGGAGGACGCCGAGGCGCTGGTCGAGGCGGTGACGCTCTACCACATGGTCATCGAGGGGATGCTGGCCTTGACGGGGCAGCACTTCATCATGGATTTCAACGAACGCGAAGGGACGCTGCCGGCCTTCGTCGAGGGTTTCTCCAACGTCGCCCGCGACGAGCACCGCCACGTTGCCTTCGGTTCGGTCTTCCTGCGCGAGAAGGCGCACGAGGACGATCGCTACAAGCAGGCGATCCAGCGCACGCTCGAGCAGGCGCTGCCGCTGGCTGACGGGGTGCTGCAGCCGCCCTGGGCGGAGGGCGCCGGCGACGACTTCGAGCTGTTCGGCTACTCGCTGGACGAAACTCGTCAGTTCGCTGGCAAATGCCTGATGCGCCGGCTCAAAGTCATAGGCCTTCAGTAGAAGGCGGTACTTCGACCTGAGGTTCGGCCGGGACCGATTCGGCCGGCTGTTCGCTTGGCGGCGGAGGCGGCGGGCTGCTTTCCGGCGCCGGTTCGGCGGTCGGTTCGCTCGGCGGCGGGCTGCTGGGCGAGGTGGTCACGACCACGGTCCCGTTGCCGCCGTGGGCTCCGGCGACTTCTTCTGAAGGTTTGGCGGTGCCGATCGCCGCGGAGTCGGAATCGCCGATCGTGACTTCGCCTTCGGCGGCCGACTGATCAGCGGCTTCTTCGTCTTCAGTGGTGGCCGGCACCGGTTCGGTAGTCGGCTGTTCTTCGGCGGCTTCAGGCGTTGGGGCGGGCACCGGCGTGTTTTCGACCGGTTCCGCCTGCTCGATCGGGGCGGCGACTGCCGGGGCGGCGACGCCCTTGGCGATCATCGGCGGGGTTTCTGCGACCTGGAGGGGTGCTGCCGCCCTCGGCGCCGGCGTGGGGGGTGAAGTGGTCGTCTGCTTGACCTCGACTGCGCCGGCGGTGAGCAGCGCCGCGGTGACGACGCCGGCGGCAGCCTTGGTGCCGATCGCACCGCCGATCGCGCCGATCCCCCCGGCGGCTGAGCCGCCGCTGAGGGCGGCGCCGACGGTACTCATGGCACCCGCACCGGCACCGGCGCCTGCGGCACCCGCTCCGGCTGCTCCGGCGCCCGCACTGGCTCCGCCGGTCCCGAGCCCGAGTTTGGAGGCGATGAAGCCCTTGAGGGCGATCAGCGGCCCGACCGGGAACAGTGCCGCCAGCGCCTTCTCGTTGGAGCGGAGCTGGCTGCGGAAGTCGGCGCATTCGTCGCACTCGCGGACGTGGCGGCGGACCGGGGCTGAGACCTTGCGCAGGCCCTCGGCGGCTTCGGAGAGCTCGACCCGGACCTCGCCGCAGGTCAGTAGGCGCGCCTGGCTTGCCTCGGTCAGCGAGATCCGCGCCCGCACCAGCAGCGACTTGACCGAGGGCACGGTGGTGTCCATCGCGGCGGCGATTTCCTCGTAGGAGAGGGCGTCCATCTCGCGCAGGAGCAGGGCGGCGCGCTGGGTCTCGGGAAGTTTGTTGACGTCGCTGAGGATCTGGCGGAACTCCTCGCGGTTGTGGACGCGCTCGGCGGTCGAGGCGGCTTCGACCTCGGGGACCATGTCCATCGATTCCTGCGCGTCGGCCTTCGGTTTGCGCAGGTAGTTGAGGCAGCGGTTGCGGGCGATCCGGTAGAGCCAGGGGCGAAGGTTGATCTCACGCTCGTCGGCGAGCATCGCCCGGTAGGCGTTGACGAAGACCTCCTGCAGAACGTCTTCGGCGTCCTCGGTCGAGCCCAGCATCTGGCGGCAGAAGCCGAGCAGGCGGCCCTGGTAGCGGTCGACGATGGTCTCGAAGGCGCCCGGGTTGCCGCCGCGCGCCATCGCGATCAGCTTCTCGTCGCCCTGCAGCTTGAGCAGGGGCGAGCGGCGAGCGAGGAGCCCGCGACGACTGGCATGAGTTAGGGCTGAAGCCTCCAAAGATCTCTCCCCGGGTGGACTGGGTCTGATCTACAGACACCGTAACAAGGGCCGAGTTGCGGCCTTCTTAAACTTTTATTGCCCCTTTAGGCGCTGGGAAAACCTGCAAAGAGCAGCCAAAACGGTTGAAAGGTGCCCGGAGCGGGACTTGAACCCGCAAGCCCCCAAAGGGGCAGCGACTTTTAAGGCCGCCGCGTTTACCGGTTTCGCCATCCGGGCCTGGCGATGGTAGCCGGGCCGGGCGCGAGTGAATAGGCTGCGCGAATGGCTGAGCACGGCGGCAAGCTGGTCGCGAAGGCGCTGAAGTCGCGCGGCGTCGACCACCTCTTCACGCTCTCGGGCGGGCATCTCTTCTCGATCTACGACGGTTGCAAAGACGAGGGGATCGGCCTCGTCGACGTTCGCCACGAGCAGACCGCGGCCTTCGCGGCGGAGGGGATCGCGAAGGCGACCCGGCGGGTGGGGGTCGCGGCGCTGACCGCCGGGCCGGGCGTCACCAACGGGATCAGCGCGATCGCCGGCGCCCAGGCCAACAACTCGCCGATCTGCGTGCTGGGCGGGCGGGCGCCGGAGCTGCGCTGGGGCTCGGGCTCGCTGCAGGAGATCGACCACCTGCCCTTCGTCTCGCCGCTGGTCAAGTCGGCCGAGACGGTCAAGGACCCGGCGCAGATCGCGCCGGTCACCGCGGCGGCGCTCGACCGCGCGGCGGCGGCCCCGAGCGGACCGACCTTCGTCGACTATCCGCTCGACGTCGTCTTCACCGAGGCCGATTTGGAGCTGCCGACGGTGCCGGAGGCGGGGGAGGCGCGGGCTGCGGAGGGGGTCGAGGAGGCAGCGGCGCTTCTGGCCGCGGCGGAGCGGCCGGCGATCATGGCCGGGACCGGGCTCTACTGGGGCCGGGGCGAGGACGAGCTGCGGGCGTTGGCCGAGGCGGTCGGCATCCCGGTCTTCCTTAATGGGCTCGGTCGGGGATGCCTGCCCGCCGACCACGAGATGGCCTTCAGTCGCGCTCGCAGCACGGCGCTGCAGGGTGCCGACGTCGCCCTCGTCGTCGGGGTGCCGATGGACTTTCGGCTCGGTTTCGGCGGCAGCTTCGGCGAGGAGACGAAGATCGTCCGCCTCGACGTCGCCCCCAACGCGCTGACCCGAAACCGGACGCCGGACGTCGACCTGGTCGGCGACGTGCGGGCGACGCTCGCGGCGCTGCGCGAGGCGGCCGGGGTGGAGAGCCCGCGGACGCGCCCCTGGCTCGAGCAGCTGCGCAACGTCGAGGCGGAAAAGCGGGCGGCCGAGCGGGCCGAGCTCGACGACGAGCGCTCGCCGCTGCACCAGGTACGGGTCTACCGCGAGCTGAATGAGGTGCTCGACCGCGACGCGATCGTTGTTGGCGACGGCGGTGACTTCGTTTCCTACGCCGGCCGCTTCATCGAGACCTACGAGCCGGGCTGCTGGATGGACCCGGGGCCCTTCGGTTGCCTCGGCGCCGGCCCCGGGCAGGCGATCGGCGCCAAGGTCGCCCACCCCGACCGCCAGGTCTGCCTGCTGCTTGGCGACGGCGCCTTCGGCTTCGCCGGCATGGAGTTCGACACGATGTCGCGTCACGGTCTGGGCGTCGTCGGGGTGATGGGGAACAACAGCATCTGGGGTCTCGAGCACCACCCGATGAAGTTCCTCTACGGATATTCGGTGGCCGCCGAGCTGCAGCCCGAGACGCGCTACGACCAGTTGGTCGAATCGCTCGGGTGCGACGGGATCCTGGTCCGCGAGCCGAGTGAGCTGAAGCCGGCGCTGGAGCGGGCCTTCGCCTCCGGCCGGCCGACGCTGGTCAACGTTCTCACCGATCCCGAGGTCGCCTACCCGCGCAAAGCGAATCTCGCTTAGGACCGCGAAAACGAGAATCGGCCGTCATCTCTGACGACCGATTCAGGTGGCCCCTCAGGACGGGCAGGGGTACGTCTTCAGGGACCTTTATTTGGTGGGCCCAGACGGCGGGAGGCGCCATGATGCGGCAAATCGCCTAAGCCCTATATCCGGGTGTAAAAGTGAAGCGCGAACCCCACTTCTTGCCCGGTGCAAGGAGTATGTACCCCGTTGTCCTTCATGGCTACCCGGCGTTTACTAAGGCTACGTAAAAGCGGGTAGAGAAAAGTACGGAATTTTGGGTTTTTGGTATGGGCTGTAGCCCAATCGGCCCAGGGGTATAAGACAGTGTGTCCAATTAGTACGTCGAGGAGTTTCGACGGGTCGCCGCGAGAGCGGTGCCGTAGAGGATGTCGTGCTCGGAGACGGTGATTTCCTCGAGCCCGAAGGCGCGCATCGTCTCGACCAGGACGACGACGCCGGCAACGATCGTCGGCGCCCGGTCGGGGTGCAGGCCGGGGATCTCGACGCGCTCCGCCAGGGGGGCCGAGGCGAGGCGCGAGAGCATGCGCTGGATCGAGGGGAGGGCGAGGACGTGGCCGTGGACGCGGGCGGGGTCGTAGGGCTCCAGCTCCATCTCGACGGCGGCGAGGGAGGTGGGGGTGCCGGCGACGGCGATGCCGCGGGTTGCGGTGACGCCGCTGCCGAGCGAGCTCTCGATCAGTGTGCGGACGTCGGCGGCGAGTGCTTCCAGCTCGCTGGCGGTCGGCGGGTCGCTGGCGATGTGGCGCTCGGTGTGGCGGACGACGCCGACCTGGAGGGAGTCGTGGAAGGTGATCTCCGCGCCGGTGCCGACGATCAGCTCGGTCGAGCCGCCGCCGATGTCGACCACCAGCGTCGGCTCGGTCGGCGAGGACTCCGAGGTGGCGCCGAGGTAGGTCAGCCGCGCCTCCTCCTCGCCGTCGAGGACGCGGGCCGAGAGCGCGAAGCGCTCCCGCAGCTCGGCGATGAAGGCGCTGCCGTTGTCGGCGTCGCGGACGGCGCTGGTGGCGATCGCGTCGACGCTTTCTGCCCCGAGCTCCTCGAGGATGCCGACGTAGCCCGAGATCGCCGTGCAGACGTCCTCGATCGCCTCACTGGCCAGGCGCCCCGACAGGTCCACGCCCCGCCCCAGCCGCGTCACCGTGCTCCGCCGCTCCAGCGGCGAGACCTTCCCGTCCTCCACGTCGGCCACCAACAACCGCGTCGAATTAGTCCCGACGTCGATCACGGCGACCCTCTTTCCCCCTTCAGTCACCCGGCCACTCTAGAGCCCAACCCGCCCCGGAAGACCCCTGCGCAATCAACCTCCCCGACCCCAAAACCAGCCCCGCCACCCCCACCGAATTGCTACCATCACCAGTCCGCCGCGGGGTGGAGCAGCCAGGTAGCTCGTCGGGCTCATAACCCGAAGGTCGCGGGTTCGAATCCCGCCCCCGCTATAGGACGAAAGCCCCGCATTTGCGGGGTTTTTGTCGTTCTGGGGGCGCAGATAAAGGGGTTCAGAATCGCCGAGGGGGGCAACGCCTGGGGCAACATAGGTTTCGAGAGAGGTTGATCCCGGGTCTTGAGCCGGCCCTCCCGTCCACCTACGTTTTCCGTTATATCGAGCAAGCACCCCCGCGCCGCGCAAACAGGCCGGGCATGGCACAGGGCATGAACTCCCATTCATGACAAGGCTATGGGCGCGGGCAAGGCGGACAGGACCTCCTCACCGAACGCCGCCCAAGACGCACGAGACCAGGGCGGAGTGCTTCGCGAGTCTTCGGCATCTACCCCGAAACGCTGGCGCTCGACGAGCTGACCGTCGCTCGACCGAATCGAAACGAGCGTCTGCGTCCTGACCGCGGGTGGCCTAATCCACCGGATCGGCGATTTCGTCCTTGCCGACGAGGGCCGCCGTCAACTTCGACGCCCCCGCGGATAAATGGGCGGGGAGGAGGGGCCTAATCGTTCGGCTCGGCGGAAGCTCGGTGTTCGCGCCGCCTGCAGGGCCTGCTGGTTCTTCTACGGAAGATCCGGACCCGTAGGTATTTGCCTAGCGGTATGCCCGCCCGGGGGTGGCCGATTCCCCCGGAACAGCAAGTAGCCTGCTGGCGGCAATGGGCAGCTTCAGGACGGCAAACTGACATGGGTGCGACGAGCGTCGTTGAGCCCCGACATTTCGGGCACGGCTTCTCTCCTGCTTATAAGACGTCTGGTGGGGCGATGTATCAGGCAAAGTTCGAGGATTTCGTCGAATCACGGAGCGCCACGGCCCGCGCGGGGAAGTGCCAGATGATTTTCACCTCTCCCCCGTTTCCGCTGAACCGAAAGAAGCGGTACGGAAACAAGGTCGGCGAGGAATACATCGAGTGGCTGGCTGGCTTTGCGGAGCCGATGACGGACCTGCTGACGGATAATGGCTCGATAGTGCTAGAGCTTGGGAACGCCTGGGAGCCAGGTCGGCCGGTCATGTCGACGCTGGCCTTAAGGGCCCTACTCTCGTTCGCGGAGGCGGCCGAGTTGAACCTCTGCCAGCAGTTCGTCTGCCATAACCCAGCGCGCCTGCCAACGCCCGCACAGTGGGTCAACATCGATCGGATCAGGGTCAAGGACGCTTTCACGCACGTATGGTGGCTCTCCCCGACGGATCGCCCAAAAGCAGACAATCGCGCTGTCCTGACCGGCTACAGCGACTCGATGAAGAAGCTTCTGAAGAAACAGGACTACAACAGTGGCCTTCGACCCTCACAGCACAAGATCAGCGAGACCTCGTTTCTTGCGGACAATGGAGGAGCGATCCCACCAAACGTCCTTACTTACAGCAATACGATGTCGACGGACGCCTATCGGAAATACTGCACCGAGAACGAGATCCCTTTGCATCCCGCGCGGATGCCCGTAGGACTCGTCGACTTCTTCATCCGCTTCCTGACCGACCCCGGCGATCTGGTGCTGGACCCGTTCGCCGGTAGCAACACCACGGGTGCTACCGCTGAGGATCTAGCCCGGCGCTGGGTGGCGATCGAGCCAAACGCTGACTACATCAGGGGGTCGCGTGGGCGCTTTCCGTCCCTCGTGACATAGAACAGAATGCCCGAGTGGCGACTCGCCCGATCCCCACGTCGCTGGCAGGAGGATGCCGTTCGCACCTGGCGAAGTCAGGGGCGCCGCGGGATCGCGGGCGTCGTGACCGGAGCCGGGAAGACGATGTTCGCAGAGCTTTGCATGCTCGACTTCATCGCTGAGGTCGCAGGCGGGCAGATCGTGGTCATCGTGCCCACCGTGGCCCTTCTCGACCAGTGGTACATCGACCTCCAGGAGGATTTGGGCGTTTCGGCGAAGGACATTGCCGTCTTCTCGGGCGGACACCGTTCGGAGCGGGCCGCCGACATCAACCTCTTGGTCCTGAACACGGCTCGCCATGAGGCGCCAAAGCTCGCCGCTGCGGCACCAACCCTCCTGATAGTCGACGAGTGCCATCGTGCCGCCTCTGCGGAGAATGCGAAGGCTCTGGCCGGTGAGCACGTCGCCAGCCTGGGCCTTTCCGCAACTCCCGAGCGGGACTACGACGAGGGTCTCGCAGAGGTGCTTGAACCGGCGCTGGGAAAGCAGTTCTTCGAATACGGATACGACCAGGCGAGCGCAGACGGCGTCATCTCCGATTTCGTCCTCGTGAACGTTGCGATCCCGCTTCTCCCCGCCGAGCAGGCTAAATACGACTCGCTATCCGCCAGGGTCGGAGCCGCGACGCGGGCGGTGAAGGCGGGGGAGAGCGACGATAGTCGGCTGAGGATCGCCTTGCAGCGCCGCGCCGCTGTTGCCAATCGCGCGGCTTCGCGCGTGCCGGTCGCGGTCTGGCTGGCGGATCGCCACAAAGGTGAGCGGACGGTGATCTTTCACGAGGAGATCGCCGCCGCGGAGGCGATTTACCGCCTCCTGCTCGAGCACGGACACAACGCCACGATTTACCACAGCAAGGTGCCAGAACATGTCCGGCGCGATAATCTCAGGCTCTTCCGTAAGGGTGTGTTTCAGGTTCTCGTGAGTTGTCGAGCGCTTGACGAGGGGGTGAATGTGCCGGAGACGCAGGTGGGGGTGATCGCAAGTTCCAGCGCGAGCTCGCGGCAGCGCATCCAACGACTGGGACGTGTGCTGCGGCCGGCAAGCGGCAAGGAGCGGGCGACAGTCTTCACGCTCTATGCCACCGAGATTGAAGAGCGCCGACTCAGGGACGAGTCGGCGCATCTCAAGAGCGCGACGGCGATCCGGTGGCAGCGAGCGCAGGTCGGCGTTGCCTAGGCTCCTGATCGACGGACAGCGGTTTGAGGCACTCGGCTCAAGTGCGCTCTACGAGGGGCAGTACACGCGGCTACTGCTCCAGCATGCCGACGTTCTCTTTCCGGGGCTTAAGGCAATCGCGTTCTCGCCGATCGTCGTGTTCGACAGCGTCGGCAAGCGGGCCGACATGGCCCTGATCGAGCCCGACTACAGCCGCTGGTGGGTCGTGGAGGTCGAGCTATCGCATCACTCGCTTGAGGGGCACGTTGCTCCCCAGGTGGGGGTTCTCGCGCGGGCGACGTATGGCGCCGATGTTGCGGCGTGGATTAGTGAGCGCAATCCAGATCTTGATCCGGACGCTCTCCGACAGATGATGAGAGGGGAGCAGCCCGAGGTGCTGGTGATCGTCAACGCCTCCAAGCCCGAATGGGTCTCAAGGCTACGTCCCGACGCCGAGGTGATGGTCGTCGAACCCTTCCGCTCGGCGCTCAACAGAATGATCTTTCGGCAGAACGGAGTCGAAATGACCCCCGGTTCTTCGGTGCTCTCCTTTTGCCGGGTGCATCCGATCCTGCGCCGGATGCTCGTAGTCCAGTCGCCTGCGGCGATCACCGACCTGGGCACGGAGCCGTTCATGGTCGAATACGAAGGCACGGTGAGTTCCTGGAAGCAGATTCCGACCAAAGACCAGGTATGGCTCGCCCCCGAGCGCAGTAGCCCGTTCCCGCGAAGCGCGCGCGTCGCTCTGCTCCGTCGAGTGGACGGCAGAATAATGTTCCAAAATGAGGAGGATCTGTGACCCCCAACGTTGAGGACCAGCTCGAGTTTCGCCTCGGTCTGGACGCGATCAGCTCTTATAAACGCCTCGATTACACCGCCTGGCACGCCCTTGCCGAGTTTGTCGATAACGCGACGCAGTCCTACTTCAACCACCGTGACGAGCTCAATGCGGCCTTCGAGGCCGATGCCGTCGACTCCTCGCTGGTCGTAAGCATCGTCTACGACAACGATGCCGGGACCGTGCGGATCGTGGATAACGCGATGGGTATGGATCGCCGAGAACTCGACTACGCGTTGGAAGTCGGGGCTCCGCCGACCAACACGAATGGCAGATCGAAATACGGCATGGGCATGAAGACTGCGGCGTGCTGGTTCGGGAATGTCTGGTCGATCCGGACCAAGAAGCTGGGCGAGACTAAGGAGATCGCGGTCGAGATCGATGTCGCAAAAGTGGCGTCCGGTGATCGGGCCTTGCCGACCACCGAAGCAGACGATCAGGATCCTTCGGCTCACTACACGGTGATCGAGATTAGGAGCCTGAATCGGGCACTCAGAGGAAGGACGCAAGGGAAAGTCAGGGACTTTCTCGCCTCGATGTATCGGCAGGATCTGCGTGACGCAATTCTCGATCTCCGCTGGCAGAACGAGGAGCTTGAGTGGACTTTTTCCGATGACGAGTTCCTACGGGCAAAGGAGGGTAGTCCTTACAAGCGGGAGTTCGACGTAGAAGTCGACGGCAAGCGCGTTTCAGGTTGGATTGGAATCCTGGACCGCGGAAGCAGAGCGAAAGCGGGCTTCTCGATCCTTCACGCTGGACGCGTCGTGAAGGGCTGGCCTGAGTCCTGGAGACCACACACGATTTTTGGTCAGTACGAGGGGTCCAATGACCTCATCAATCAGCGCCTTGTCGGGGAGATCGTCCTCGACGATTTTGAAGTAACGCACACGAAGGACGGGATTCTCTGGGGTGGGGACGAGGAGGAGGAAGTCGAATCCGCCCTGGAGGGAGTCGCCGCGGAGTATGTGGCGGTGGCCAAGCAGCGCCGGAAGCGCGACGACGCGAGCGGCGGACCCACTGACCAAGAGGTGTCAGTCGCCGTTGAGGAATTCCAGTCAGAACTTTCCTCAGCGGAGTTTGCTGATTTCGTGACGCTTGAGGACGTTCCGCCGCCCGAGGCGGTTCAGGCCAATCTGGCGCCCGTACTTGAGGCCGTTGCTGGATCGGACCCAGATTTCAGCGCCGTGATCGGAGATCTACAGATCCGCGGTTATCTGGAGCGTGATACCTCCGCGAACGATCCTTATGTGGTGGTCGATCCGGCGATGACCGAGGGCGTAACCGTTGTCGTGAACATGTCCCATCCGCACATTTCGGAATTGATTGGGACGGAGGGGATGCTGAACTATCTTCGGCATTGCGTCTATGACGCGATCGCCGAATGGAAGGCGAGTCAAGGCGCTTCAGCGATCGATTCGAACACGATCAAGATGCTCAAGGATCGGCTCTTGAGAGTTGCGATGGAGATCGAGATGCACGGTCCGCCCGCTTAGCGGAGTCCCCGTCGGTCAACCTTTGGACGTGGGGTAACAAATGGGGCAACATGCTCCACAGATCCCAGCCGATCTCCACGTAGCTCGATCTTGGGAATTCGGCTTGAAACCTAGCCCCACGTAGCCCAGCCGATTCAGCGACTCAATCTCATAACCCGAAGGTCGCAGGTTCGAATCCTGCCCCCGCTATAGACGAAAGCCCCGCGAATGCGGGGCTTTCGTCTATCTGGAACTGTAGACAAGGGGTTCAAAAACAGCCCGTGGGGCAAGCCCTGGGGCAAGGTGAGGTCTGAGCGAGGTCGATCCAGCCCTTGAAATGGGGCGTCGGGACCACCTACGGTCGCCGCCGAAACCGCAAAAGCGCCCCGCGCTGCGTGAACAGCCGGGGGCATGGCACAGGAAGGCAGGCTTCCCATGCAGGACCCTCCCCCTCCGAATCTGCGTTCCTCACTCCTCTCCGCAACCCTGGAATCAGGGTACCGAGAAGGACACTGGGAGCCTTCCGCGCTCTCGCTTTCACGCGGTTGCGGAAGTGGGCGGCTAACGACAGTGTCTTAGGCTCCAGCGGTGATGAGCGACCCCTACTGGGCGGCCAGCAGGATCTGCCGCGCCTGCGGCGGGCAGTCGATCCCAGGGTCATACCTGTGTGCCCGCTGCCGGCGAATCATGGCGCGCGTAGAGACCCGCAAGGACCCCCAGGGGAGCGGGCGCGCGGTTGACAAGCAAGCGCGGCTGCGGGCGATGAAGCAGCAGTTCGACCCGTCGATCGACGGTTACCGCTGCTACTTCACCGACATGCCACTTGAGCTCGCTGCGGGGACGCGGAGGTCGGCTGAGTGGGCGCACCTCACGGCGGGCGACGAGAGCAGTGTCGTTCTGGCATGCAAGCTTGTCAACCGTATGCAGACTGACCTCACCGAGCCCGAGTTCGAGACTCTTGTAAAGGCGCTGGCCCGACGCTTCGAGGGCGAGCCGTTTGACGAGTCGGCCTTTCCGCCTGACCGCTAGGGCGGAGATGAGGACCGCGACCGCGCTAGCCACTATGCGCGAGAAGTGGCAGTCGCTCTGGCCCCCCTTACGAAGCCCGGGAAGGTCGTCGCTGAGCGGCGGCGCTGCGGCCGAGTCAGCGATTGGAGGGAAATGCCCTAAATCCCTGCCCGGTGCCGCCCGAGCGGCGTCCGGACCGGAGAAGGCGATTGGCGCCTCGACGAGCACGCTCAGCGGCGCAGCTCGTCCCCCAGTCGGGCGGCGAGCCGCACGGAGGCCTCGATCTCGACCTTGCGGATCGAGACGCTCTCGACGTTGAGCCCGAACGGTACCCCCAACCGGCGGCAGAACGCGATCAGGTCGATGGCCGTCGCGACCGCCTGTTCATAGGAGGCGTCGAGGGTGTCGTCGGCATGGCGCAGCTCATTCTCGATCCAACGCGGAACGGTGACGCCGAGCCACCGGAGGAACTCCAGAGTCTTGAGCGATCCGCAGACCGAGAAGCTGAGCATGATCGGCACCGGGTCGAGGTTTCGCGCGGCGCACTCGTGGTGGTAGTCGGAGATGAGGTTCTTGGCCGCGTTGACGTCGTAGACGATCTGGGTGATGAAGAAGGAGCAGCCCGCTTCCTGCTTCGCGATCAGCCGCAGGTGCTCATCGCCCTGGCGCGCGTGTCGCTCAGAGATGGCGACCCCACCGAGCGGCAGCTCCGGCTGCACCTTCTCGCGCAGCTCGTAGGCGCGGGCGAGCGAGGTGAGGACCGCCTTCCCGCGTGAGGACGACCCGACGAACACGGCCAATGCCTGTCCTGGATCCTGCCCCTCCAACCAGGTGCGGAAACCGTCCTCCTCGTACTTTCCGACCGCCCGGTAGACGATGGCGGGGACCTCCAGCCCGGCGAGATCGCGGGCGAGATAGTCGGCGGGGTCCATCGTTGGCAGGAATGGGAACGGGCGCTCCTCGGGATTGCGGTCGCTCTCGTCGTCGATGTCGTAGAGGATGAGGCCGTCGATCGCCAAAGAGCGCAGCCGCTCCAAGGTGACCCGGGCGATCTCCGCGGCCTCCTGCGGGCTCGTCGTCAATCGCGGTGGCGTCACCGCGAAAAGCAGGAACTCGCCCGACCGAGTAGCGATGCCTCGTTGCAGATTCACGCGCGAAACCGTAGTCGAGGGCGGGACGAGCCAGAGACAAGCTTCAAAGGCTCGGTCAGTGACGTAGGGAGCATCTGCATGCCGCTAGAAGCTCCTCGGCCCCCGGTTTGGCTGGGGCAACATGCCCCACAGATCTCAGCCGATCTCGATCTCGCCAAAACCGCTTGAAACCGTGCCCCACGTAGTCCAGCGGGACCCCAGGCGCGGGCTCATAACCCGAAGGTCGCAGATTCGAATCCCGTCCCCGCTATACGGGAGGTCGATTCCAGCCCTCACTAGGGCGCTCCGGTTCACCGCGGCAGGGGGGCCGAGAAGGGCGGCGGCTCGGCGCGGTTCACTGTGTCGTCGTGATCTCTTATTCCCATGAGCCTGTCCGCCGACGGCTACATCGCGGGGTCCGACGGAAGCTTCGCCTGGGCCGTGCCCAGCCAGGGGCTGCGCCGGTGCTTTTCGACTAGGCGGCGAGAGCGGGAAGCTCGCAGACGGGGATCGTGGGGGCGTCGCGGCGGGCCTTCTCGGTTGCCGTCGTCAGCTCGCCGAGCGAGGTGTAGGTGATGCGGTGGGGGTCGAGGTTGAGGGCTGCGGCGTCGGTTGCGCCGAGGCGTTCCACTAGATCCTTGGAGGCCAGGGTGCGGCCGCCGCTCGCGCAGGCTTCGATGCGGGCGGCTTCGTTCACCTCGTCGCCCAGCGCGGTCACCTCCGAGCGCCCGGGGGTGGAGATGTTGCCGACGTGGAGGTTCGATCCCCAGTGCAGGCCGAAGCGCAGGACCACGTCCTCGACTTGAAGGCCGCTGCGGGCAGCTACGCCGGGCAGCTCTGCTGCGAGGGCGCGGGAGGCCTCGATGCAGGCCCGTGCGGCGGCGGACTCCGACCCCGCGGTTTCGAGCAGGAAGAACGCGACCGCTCCGTCGCCGGCGTGTCTCCCGACCAGGCCGCCGGCGTCGATCACGCACTGATCGGCTGCTCGCGCGAGGCGGCGGATGAGGGTGAAGTAGCTCGCCGTCGAGAGGCGACGAGCCAAGGCCGAGGAGCCTTCGAGGTCGGCGAAGAGGACGGCCGCGGGGCGCCGTCCCGCCTTGGCGACCAACTGCATGCGCTCGAAGTGCCCGAGATCCCCGATTGCGGCCGCGACCCCGATCGTCGCCATTCCCACCGCCGTCGTGAACATCAGGCTGGTCCCGACCGTGGCACCACTCGCGTCCCGGATCCGCTCAACCAGAACCTTGAGGTCGTAGAGCACTTTGCCGCTCATCGCGGCACCGTCGGTTTCGTACGCCAGCGCGGCGGCGCCATCCGCCGGTGCGAGCCGATCGAGCATGTCGAGAAGTCGCGGGTCCACCGACTCGCGCAGCTGCTCATGTCCCCCTGGCGCGTCGGCGAGCACCCAGGGGCCCATGGCGGAGAACATTCTGCGGGCGGTGTCGATGGTCCACGTGGGCCAGGTGAGTGCCGCGTCGAGAAATTCCGCGCCGAAAAGGTGGGCGCCGAGCGGCACGCGGACCATCTCGGCCAAGCCGCCGTTGCTGCGGCGCAGCTCGTCGGTCATGTAGACGACGCGGTACTCGCGATCCAGGACGTAGGCCCAGAGGCCCGCTTGATTCAGGGCCTTCGCCGTCTCGGCCAGAACCGGATTCTCGGGCAGCGGACACGTCTCTGGGTTGCCGAGGGGCACCTCTCCACCATATGCGCGGAAGAGAGCAATCCTTCGTCATGCCCTCGCGGCGCCGAGGAGGGGATCGACCTGGTTGAGGGTTTCGGTCAGGCCCTGCTCGAATCCCATCTCGATCGTCTGTTCCATCGACTCGCGGTCGGCGAAGTGGGTTTGGACCGACATCGTCGCGATGCCGTCGGTCTCGGCGATCGTCACCGTCATCGCCGTCGGGCCTCCGTCCTCCGGGTTGCCCTCCTCGTCGACGTCGTCGTCGGAGATGCGCAGACGGTGGGGCGGCTCGACCTCCTCGATCCGCCACGAGCCGTGGTGCTTCTCGCCGTCCGGGCCGGTCATGAAGTAGGTGGTGCGCGCGCCGACCGTGAGCTCGTGCTCGACGAAGGTCGACGAATGGGACGGCGGGCTCCACCAGCGCTCCAGCTGGCGCGGATCCGACCACAGCTCCCAGAGTTGCTCGGCGTCGGCGTCGAACTCCGCCGTGATCGTCAAGGTCAGGGCATCGATGTTCTTGTCTACGTCGGTGACGGGCATCAGCTGTCTCCTTTGTCGGTTTCGAGGATCTCCTCCATCCGCTCGATCCGGCCACGCCAGTCCGCCTCGAGGCGATCGAGTGCGGCACGGGCGCGCGCGAGGGCGTCGGTCCGGGTGTGGACGATCGACTCGCGACCGACCCGGTGCTTGCTCACCAGTTCGGCCCGCTCCAGCACGGCGACGTGCTTCTGCATCGCCGTCACGCTGATCGGGTGTTCGCGGGCCAGGGCCGAGACCGAGAGCCGGCCCTCGTGGGCGCGGCGGAGGATGTCGCGACGGATCGGATCGGCCAGCGCCCTGAACAGCAGGTCGGTGGCCTCTTCGTCGTCGTGGATCGGGTTCTTATCTACAACCATTTGGTTGCAGGTTAGCACGACGGGAGTCAGCGCCTCACCGGGGCGCTGGGGGTCCTAGGCGATTCGGGATCGCCGAGCGGCCTTTCTGCAGGTGCCAGCGAAGCATGATCTTGCGGCCTATAGATTCCTACACGAAGTCCTTCTGCTGGGTGGAGCTTGCCGCCAGTGTGATGTCGGAACTGGGTTGCTTGGGATCGGCAGCGAATAGGTTGGAGTGGAGGTTCCTACACCCAGTCTTTGATGCAGGTTCCACCGAGGTTGCCGGACAGGGTGTGTTGGACCTGACGTACCTTGGCATGAGTTGACCATGTCCGCCCACTATAAATTCCGTAACCGCTTGGGTACGTGCCGTTATTTACCATCCCTCCTGTGACATGGTGAAATTCGACTTCACCACGATTGAGGAAGCCGAGCGAGCTTCTCGCCCGCCAGCCGCCCAGGTCCTCAGTCTTTGCATCGATCAGATGGGGGGAGAGTCGCCTTTGCCTGAGGCGTATCGAGGCCTCCTCGATGGTGGTTGGCCTCTTGCGATCCGCGATCCGCGGAGTTCCCCTCACCTCGATTTCGCAGATTGACCTTCCGTCGCCTCCCGTTCGAGTGCTAACTATTAATCATGAAATCTTTGGCTAATCAGCCAGAGGACCTGCAATGGTGAAGTAGGGGAAAGATGGTCGCAGCGTCTCTCAAATCAAACCCCGGGGTCTCTGCACCTCGCGGGTTCCAACCGGCTGTTGTTTGGCAGCCCAGCCGAGACCTCGCCAAGAATGAGTGGCTGATGGTCGGAAAGCGGTTGGGTGGGATCAGCCGCTGCAACCAATGGTGGTTGGGCGACTGGGTTCGGTACGGCGTCGAAAAGTGGGGGGAAAAGTACACCCAGGCAGCCAAGATCACGGGGTATGACCCGAGGAGCTTGGCGAACATGGCGTACATTGCCGCCGCCTTCAAATCGTCACGACGTCGTGACAATTTGACCTGGAGTCACCACGTGGCGGTCGCTGCCCTACCCGAGGCAGATCAGGAGGCCTGGCTCGATCGTTCCGTCTCGGAGGGATTTTCGGTCGCCGATCTGAGAACCGAGCTGCGCGCCGCTCCCAAGAAGAGTAGGGACGCCGAGGCGGCCCTGCATCAAGCGGTCGAGCCGCAGGATCACGAGCCGGGGGTTTTCTGCCCGCAGTGCGGGTACCGGCTGGCCCAAGAGGATCTGGGGTAAGGCGCGCTTCGATGCGGTTCGCGCGGATCTCCATTCGCAGGCCTCGGCTTGTCCTGGTCGTGGTGGTCTCGGTGGCGGTCTTGGCCGGGCTCGCTGGTCGCACCGTCGCAGAGCACCTTTCGAACAACGTGGGCGACTTCGTCAGCTGGGAATCCGAGAGCTACGAAGCGGAGGGCGAGCTCGAAGCGGCCAAATCGAAGGGATGGCGAGGGGTGCCGGACATCGCTCTTCTCGTCGACGGCGATTCGACGGCGTTCAGCGTCCAGCGGGAACTGCAGGACCTGCCGCAGGTCGAATCGGTGCTGCCGCAGATCTTTCCGTCGCGTAAGGGCGACGTGTTTGCCGTTCTGGGCTGGCTCCGCAAGGATCTGCCCGAAGGTCCCGCGGCCGTCAAGGTCGCGCGGGCGCTGGAACGCCCCGGCGTCAAAGCCGGTGGGTTCGGATTGCTCGCCTACGAGTTCACCGAACAGACCAAGAGCGATCTGCGCCGAGCCGAGTTGATCGCATTTCCGCTTCTGCTGATAGCCGGTCTTTGGGTGTTCCGGAGCGTCGTCGCGGCGCTCCTGCCGCTGCTGGTCGGGGTCCTGACGCTGCTGGTCGTTACGGGCTGCATTCGGGCCCTGGCCGACCCCCTCTCGCTCTCGCTTTTCTCCTTGAACATCGCCTTGGCGATGGCGCTCGGATTGGTCGTGGACTACGGCTTGCTGATCGTGTCTCGCTTTCGCGAGGAGCTGGCCGCCGGTCGCTCCTCGCGCGAGGCCGCGGGGGTGACCCTGGCGACCGCCGGCAGGACGGTGGCGATTAGCTGCTTGGCGATCAGCGCCGCCGCTTCCTCTCTGCTGGTCTTCCCGATCTCCTTCGTGCGATCGGCTGGGATCACCGGCATGGCGGTCGCTCCCGTCGCGGGGGCGGTCAGCCTGTTGGTCCTCCCGGCGCTCCTGACGCTGCTGGGCGAGCGGGTCAATGCACTGGCCCCCGCCGCCTGGCAACGGGGCCTCGATCGGACGGCGCGGCCGCGATCGGCGGGGTTCTGGTACCGGACTGGGCGGTTCGTGATGCGCAGGGCGGTTCCGGTGGCCATCCTCTCGTCCCTGCTGCTGGTCCTGCTCGCGCTGCCGGCCCTGGGGATGCGTTTCACCGGGTTCGACACCACCTCGCTGCCGCCGTCCTCGCGTGTCCGAGCCTTCGCCGAGGAGGCAAGGGAAAAGTTCGCGAATCCCGGCTTGGGTGAAATCGAGCTCGCGATCCACGGCAATCAGGAGACCGCCACGCGGGTCACGAAGCGGGTGGAAGAGCTCTCGAAGCGAACCAAGCTCGCCGTCCCCGCTCCGGTCGGAGTCCGGCCCTCCCCCGGCCTCTGGCAGGTGGGCCTGAACCCGACCCACGCGATCCTCTCGCGGAAGACGAAGGACTTCGTCGAGCGGCTCCGCGCCATGGACGCGCCGATGAAGGTGGCCGGGGAGACTGCCGCCTACATCGACACGGCCCGGTCGCTGGAGCGCTGGCTGCCCTACGCGGTGGCCATCCTCGTGATGGTGACGCTGCTCTTCTTCGGCTTCGCGACGCGCTCCGTCGTGCTCCCGATCAAGGCGGTCTTGATGAACGTCCTCTCCCTCGGCGCCACCTGCGGGATCCTCGTCCTGATCTTCCAGGACGGTCGCTTCCAGGACGCGATGGGCTATCAGTCCCAGAACGCGCTGGTCCTGGCGCTGCCGATCGTCGTCGGTGCGGGCGCCTTCGGGTTGCTCACCGATTACGGCCTGTTCCTGCTGATGAGGATCAAAGAGGCACGGGAGGAGGGACGCTCGGACCCGGATGCGATTGCGCTCGGACTCGAGCGCACCGGGCGGATCATCACTGCGGCTGCGCTCCTGTTCTGCCTTGCGGTGGGGCCGTTTGCCACCTCCGAACTCCTGCTGATCAAAGAGGGGGTATTCGGCATCGCGACGGCGGTCCTGCTCGATGCCTTCGTGGTCAGGCCACTCCTCGTCCCGAGCCTGATGATGATCCTGGGGAAGTGGAACTGGTGGCCCCGGGAGGTCCCCTTGCATCCCCAGCGGCGAGCGCAAAGCCCGCATCCATCCCCCAGACCGGAAACGTGATGCCGCTGCTCGCGGGGCTCCTGCCGCGGGGGATCTCCGTGGCGGAGACCCGCGCGGAGATCGAGGCCCCGCTCTTCTGCGAGGAGGAGCGCGCGCTCCGCTTTGCGGTTGAGGGACGTCGTCGCGAGTTCGTCACCGGCAGGGCATGCGCGCGGGAGGCCCTGGCGCAGCTAGGACTCCCCGCCCGGGCCGTGCCCGCCGACGCATCCCGCGCTCCCTGCTGGCCCACCGGCGTCGTCGGCAGCATCACCCACTGTTCCGGCTATCGGGCAGCGGCGGTCGGGAGGGCTGTGGACTTCGATGCGGTCGGAGTCGACGCCGAGCCCAACCTGCGGCTTCCCGGCGGGGTGTTGGAGGCGATCGCCCTGCCAGTAGAGCGGGAGCGGGTGGCGCAGTTGCTGCGCGATGCTGCCGGGCCCTGCTGGGATCGCCTGCTCTTCAGCGTCAAGGAGGCGGTCTTCAAGGCCTGGTTTCCGATGACGGGGACGAAGCTGGATTTCAGGGACGCGGAGATCGGGTTCGAGACCAGCGGACGATTCTCGGTGCGGTTGCGAGCGCCTCACCGGGCTCCCGGAGGAGACTCACCGGGCCTCTCCGGGCGGTGGGGCGTCGCAAATGGGCTTCTCGCCACGGCAATTGCTTTGCCGCACCGTTAACAGGAGGACACACTCCTGACATGAGTGAGCGGCGATACCTCATCACCAGTGCTCTTCCGTATGTAGATGGGGTCAAGCATCTGGGGAACCTGGCCGGTTCGATGCTGCCGGCGGACGTCTATGCCCGCTTCCTGCGCGCTCGTGGCAATCGCGTCCTTTTTGTCTGTGCCACCGATGAGCACGGCACTCCTGCCGAACTGGCGGCGGACAGAGCCGGTCTGGACTTGAACGAGTACTGCCGCCGGCAGCACGAGACACAGGCACGACTCTGCGAAGAATTTGGCCTGTCCTTCGATGTGTTCGGCAGGAGCTCGGCGACGCAGAACAAGGAACAGACGCAGTACTTCGCGCAGCGCCTCGACGAAGAAGGCTTCCTCGAAGCCCGTTCGATGCGGCAAGTGTTCTCGCCGACCGACGGCCGGTTCCTCCCGGACCGGTACATCCTCGGCACCTGCCCGCATTGCGGGTATGACCGCGCCTGCGGCGACCAATGCGAGGATTGCGGGCGGCTCCAGGACCCCACTGAGCTGGTCGATGCCCGATCGGCGATCTCGGGCAGCAGGGACCTCGAAGTAAGGGACAGCCGTCACCTGTTCCTTCTGCAGTCCAAGCTGGTGGGAAAGCTGCGCGAGTGGTTGAAGGAGAAGTCCGACTGGCCTCCTCTTGCCCACTCGATCGGCCTCAGGTGGCTCGATGAGGGTGTGCGCGATCGCAGTGTCACCCGGGACTTGACCTGGGGGGTGCCGGTCGAAAGGCTGGGGTTCGAGGAGAAGGTGTACTACGTCTGGTTCGACGCCCTGATTGCGTACATAGGGGCGACCCGAGAGTGGGCTGAGGCTTGTGGCGAGCCGGACGCATGGCGGGAATGGTGGCGTGCCTCAGACGACGTGCGCTACGTGCAGTTCATGGCAAAGGACAACGTCCCGTTTCACACGGTGGGTTTTCCCTGCATGCTGATCGGCTCTGGGGAGGAATGGAAGCTCGTCGACTACCTCAAGGCCTTCAACTGGCTCACCTACTACGGCAGCAAGTTCTCGACCGGAGAGCGGGTCGGCGTCTTCATGGACGAGGCTCTCCACCTGTTGTCAGCCGACTATTGGCGTTACTACCTGATGGTCAATGCGCCCGAAGCCGATGACGCCTGCTTCTCGTGGGAGACGTTCGCAACCGTCGTCAACGAGGACCTGGTCGAGAACTTCGGCAATTTCGTCAACAGGGCTCTCGGCCTCGCCGATCGGCATTTCGGCGGAGAGGTCCCCTCCGGGGGGGAGCTGGGAGCGGCTGAGCTGGAGCTGCTGGAGGACCTGAATCGCCGACTGGGCGCATACACGGATCGAATGGACGCGCTGAGGTTCCGCGATGCGATCGACGAGCTGCGCGCGATATGGAGTCTCGGCAACGCCTACTTCGCCCGCAAGCAACCCTGGGCCTTGATCCGGGAAGACCGTGACGAGGCGGCGCTGACGCTGCGGTTCTGCGTCAACCTCGTCTCCCTGTTCGCCCGGCTCAGCGCCCCGACGATGCCGTTTACCGCCAGCCGCGTTCTCGACGCGCTGGTCGTGCCGCCCGACGACCGCGGCTGGCCGTCGGCTTTCGCCGGCGACGAGCTGCCGAGCGGTCATCGCTTCACCGTCCCTCCTTTGCTCTTCCACGAGGTGGCGGAGACGGACGTCGAGCGGTGGCGGGCGCGCTTCGGCGCCGCTCCCGCCTGATCGCAGCAGACCTCGACCGCGAGATTTGGCCCTGGCCTGGGGGAGCCATTTCAATGCAGCACGTTGATTCGAGCAAGGAGAAAATCGATATGGCGACCGACCAGTTGACCCCCACCCCGGAGAAGCTTGCTGAGGCGCTTCGGGAGTCCGCAAAGACGACCGAGCGCCTGCGGCGGGAAAACGAGCGCCTGCGCTCGCAGGCGAACGAGCCGATCGCGATCGTCGGCATGGGCTGCCGGTACCCGGGCGGCGTGCGCAACCCTCAGGATCTGTGGGAGCTGCTGGCGGCAGACGTCGACGCGGTCACGGAGTTCCCTTCGGACCGCGGCTGGGGCGACCTCGACAAGCTCTTCCATCCCGACCCCGAGCACTCGCGCACGAGCTACGCCCGTGAGGGCGGGTTCATCCTCGACGCCGACCGGTTTGACGCCTCCTTCTTCTCGATCGGACCGCGGGAGGCCCTCGCGATGGACCCCCAGCAGCGGCTGTTGCTCGAAGTGGCCTGGGAGACGATCGAGGGCGCCGGGATCGACCCGGGGACCTTGCGCGGGAGCCCGACTGGCGTCTTCACCGGCATCGCCGCCACCGGCTACGGCATTCACCCCAACGTTCCCGGCGAGCTCGAGGGCCATCTCCTCAACGGGACCACGACCAGCGTCGCCTCCGGCCGCATCGCCTACACCTTCGGGTTCGAGGGTCCGACGATCTCGATCGACACCGCCTGCTCCTCGTCGCTCGTCGCCCTCCACTTCGCCTGCCAGGCGCTGCGCCACGGGGAATGCTCGATGGCGCTGGCCGGCGGCTCCACCATCTACGCCACCCCCGCCCTGTTCATCGCCTTCTCCCGTCAGCGCGGTTTGGCCCCGGACGGCCGCTGTAAATCGTTCTCCGCCGGCGCGGACGGCGTCGGTTGGGGGGAGGGCGTCGCCCTGCTGGCGCTGGAGCGCCTCGAGGACGCGGAGCGCACAGGGCACCCGGTCCAGGCACTGGTCCGGGGATCGGCGACCAACCAGGACGGCGCCAGCAACGGCCTCAGCGCCCCCAGCGGCCCCGCCCAGGAACGCGTGATCCGGGAGGCGCTGCGAAGTGCGGGTCTCTCGCCGGCGGACATCGAAGTCGTCGAGGCCCACGGCACCGGGACGGCGATAGGAGACCCGATCGAGGCGATGGCGCTGCTTGCCACCTACGGGAAAGAGCGCCGCAACGGCCCCGTGAGGTTGGGGTCGCTCAAGTCGAACGTCGGCCACTCCGTCACCGCGGCGGGAGTGGGGGGAGTGATCAAAGCGGTGCTGGCGATGCGCGAGGAACAGCTTCCGCGCACCCTTCACATCGACGAGCCCTCGCCGCACGTCGACTGGTCGGAGGGACAGGTGAAACTGCTGACCGAGCCCGAGCCGTGGCCGCGGGGGGACCAGCCCCGGCGTGCCGGCGTCTCCTCCTTCGGGATCAGCGGCACCAACGCCCACGCGATTCTCGAGGAAGCGCCGCCGGCCCCGCAGGCCGATGAGAGACCCTCGTCGGAGGTCGAGGAGCCGCCCGTCCTGCCCTTCCTGATCTCGGCCAAGAGCGAGGACTCGCTGCGGGGCCAGGCGCAGCGGCTGCACTCTCACCTCCAGGGACACCCCGAGATAGGCCAGCTCGACCTTGCCTACTCGTTGGCTACCAGCCGTGCCCACATGGACCCCCGTGCGGCGATCGTCGTCTCGACTCGCGAGGACCTGATGCAGGTCCTGGACATGCTGCGGGCCGGCACGCCGATGGGGAGCGTCCACCTCGGTAGGCCCGGGACGGGAAAGACCGCCTTTCAGTTCACCGGCCAAGGCGCCCAGCGGGCGGGGATGGGGGCAGAGCTCTATCGCCGCTTCCCCGTCTTCGCTGCGGCGCTGGACGCTGCCTGCGCCGAGCTCGACCTTGGGCTGAAACGGTCCCTGAAGGACCTCATGTTCGCGCCGGAGGACTCGCCCGAGGCGGAGATGCTGGACCGAACCGAGTTCGCCCAACCGGCCCTGTTCGCCCTCGAGGTGGCGCTCTTCCGGCTGCTCGAGTCCCTCGGCATCGAGCCGGACGTCCTGATCGGGCACTCGATCGGCGAGGTCGCCGCGGCCCACGTCGCCGGGGTGCTGTCGCTGGAGGACGCGGCGACGCTGGTCGTTGCCCGCGGCCGGCTGATGGGCGCTCTGCCGCCGGGCGGAGCGATGCTGGCGGTCGAGGCTTCCGAGCAGGAAGTCGAGGAGGCTCTGAAGGGGGACGAGCAGGCACCCCAGGAGGACGAGCAAGCTCTGGGGGACGAGCAGGCCCCGGAGGACGAGCAGGCGCCTCAGGAAGAGGAGCAAGCTCCGGAGGACGTGCGGGAGAACAGCGAGGGGATCTCCATCGCCGGCCTCAACGGGCCGATGTCGACCGTGGTCTCGGGCGAGATCGAGAAGATCGACGACTTCGAAGAGCTCTGGAAGGAGCGGGGGCGTAGAACCAACCGCCTGCGGGTCAGCCACGCGTTCCACTCGCACCTGATGGAGCCGATGCTCGAGGAGTTCGAGGCCGTGGTCACCGAGCTCGCCTTCGCGCCGCCGCGGATCCCGATCGTCTCCAACGTCACCGGTGAGATTGCCGGCGAGGAGCTGGCGCAGCCGGCCTACTGGGTCCGCCAGGTCCGCTCGCCGGTGCGCTTCGCCGACGGCATCGGTGCCCTCGAGCGCGCCGGCGCCAGGCGCTTCGTCGAGGTCGGTCCCGACGCCATCCTCACCGCTCTCGCACGCCAGTCCCTCAGCCCCGACCTGCAGATGGAGGTGATGGCCACGCCTGTGCTGCGCGCCCGCAACGAGGAGGTCGAGTCCTTGGTCCGGCTCCTGGGAGAGCTGCACGTCCACGGCTACCCGGTCGACTGGAAGGCCTTCTTCGAGCCCGCCGGAGCCCGGCGGGTGGACCTTCCCACCTACGCGTTCGACCGGCATCGGTACTGGCTCGAGGTTCGGGACGGCATCGGGGACGTCAGCCTGCTCGGCCAGTCTCCCACCGAGCACCGTCTGCTCGGGGCGGCCGTGCGGCAGGCGGACGACCGGGGTTGGCTCTTCACCGGCCTCCTTTCGCTGGAGGACCTCCCCTGGCTCGCCGACCACGCGGTGATGGGGATCACGATCCTGCCCGGCAGCGCGTACATCGAGCTCGCGCTGGTGGCCGGCCGCGGGGTCGGTGCTGAGGTGGTCGAGGAGCTGACCTTCGAGGCGCCGCTCGTGATCCCCGACGAGGGTTCGGTGCAGCTGCAGGTGATGGTCGAGGAACCGGACGAGGAGACGAAGAGCCGCCTGGCGATCTACTCGAGGCCGGCGCCCGAGGGCGGGGGAGAAGAAACGGCTTGGACCCGTCACGCGAGCGGCGTCCTCTGCCCCGCCGCGCAAGCTTCCTCCTCGCCGTCCGAGGCCGGTGCCTCGGACGGCGCCACTCCGCCGGAGGACGCGGAGCAGATCGAGACCGACAATCTCTACGACCGCTTGGCCGAGGCGGGATACGACTACGGCCCCGCCTTCCAGGGACTGCACGCCGCCTGGAGCCATGGCGACGCGCTCTACGGGGAAGTCGCCCTGGACGACAGCCAGGCGCGTGAAGCGGAGCACTTTGAGGCGCACCCCGCGCTGGTCGACGCGGCCCTGCACATCGCGCTGCAGGCCGCCCTGGCGGTGGAGCCGGGCAAAATGATCGTCCCCTTCTCCGTTCGCGGCGTCCGCCTGCAGAGCAAAAGCGCAGCGGCGCTGCGAGTCCGGCTCACGCAGCCCGAGGAGGGGACGCTGTCCCTGCTGGCCTGCGACCACACCGGCGCCGAGGTGCTGAGCATCGAGGGGCTGGTGGCCCGGCCGATCGACCTCGCCGCCCTGCAGAACGCTCGTGGCGTGGTCCATGACTCCCTCTTCAAGGTCGGCTGGCAACGGATGGCGTTGCCGGAGCCGAGCGAGGAGTATCGCTGCGCCCTGCTCGGCGACGGCAGCTTTCCCGGGATTGAGCAGAGCCATCCCGACGTCGAGGCGTTGGCGTCGGAGCTGGAGGCCGGCACCCCCGTCCCCGAGTGCGTGGTGGTCGACGTCTCGGCGATGGGGCCTGGTCGGGACCCGATCGCCTCGGCCCACGCCAAGGCGGGACGCTCGCTGGCGCTCATCAAGGAGTGGCTGGCCGAGAGCCGCCTCGCCGCTGTCCGCCTGGTGTTCGTCACCCGCGGCGCGGTCAAGGCACGGGACGGCGAAGTGCCAGACCCTGCCTCCGCCGCGGCGCTCGGTCTCCTGCGGAGCGCCCAGTCGGAGCACCCGGGGCGCGTCGTCCTCCTCGACCTCGAAGCCGAGGCCGAGAGCTTCGGGGTGGACTGGCGGGCGCTGTTCGCGACCGGGGAGCCGCAGCTCGCCATCCGCGAGGGCGCGGTCTACGTCCCCAGGATCGCGATCGTCGAGAGCGGGGACTTCCTCGATGCCCCCGACGACCCCACCTGGCATCTGACCCGCACCGGCCAGGGGACCCTGGGGTCCTTGGAGCTGACGCCCGCCCCGCACGTGGCGGAACCGCTCGAAGGGAGTCAGGTGCGGATCGCGATGCGTGCCGCCGGCCTCAACTTCCGCGACGTCCTGCTCGCCCTGAACAGCTACCCCGGCGAGGCCCCGATGGGTGCGGAGGGCGCCGGGATCGTGACCGAGATCGGCCCGGACGTCGAGGGCCTTGTCGTCGGCGACCGGGTGATGGGTGGCGTTGCCGAAGCCTTCGGCCCGATCGCCGTCGGCGACCAGAAGAGCCTGGTGCCGCTGCCGGAGGACTGGTCGTTCGCGCAGGGCGCGTCGGTTCCCCTCGCCTTCTCCACCGCCCTCTACGGATTGATCGACCTGGCCGATTTGAAGGCCGGCGAGCGGGTGCTGATCCACGCCGGCGCCGGCGGCGTCGGAATGGCCGCCGTGCAACTGGCGACGCACCTCGGAGCCGAGGTGTTCGCCACCGCGAGCCCGCGGAAGTGGGGGGTGCTCGAAGAGCTCGGCATTGACTCGGAGCACCTCTCCTCCTCCCGCGATCTCGAATTCCGGGAGAAGTTCCTCGCCACGAGCGACGGCCAGGGCGTGGACGTGGTGCTGAACGCACTCACCGGCGACTTCATCGACGCCTCGCTGGATCTGCTTCTCGGCGGCGGCCGCTTCATCGAGATGGGCAAGGCGGACGTCCGCGACGCCGAGGCGGTCGCCTCGGCCCATCCCGGCGTCGCCTACCAGGCCTTCGACCTGGCCGAAGCCGGGGCCGATCGCCTCAGCGAGCTCCTGCGCGAGGCGATGGAGCTAATCGAGGCTGAAGAGGTGCACCTGGAGCCGATCACGACGTGGGACATCCGCCACGCGGCTCGGGCGTTCCGGCACCTGCGTGACGGGCGCAACATCGGCAAGGTCGTGATGACGATCCCGCATGAACCGGACCCGGAGGGAACGGTCCTGATCACCGGCGGCACCGGTGCGCTGGGAGCGGTGGTGGCGCGGCACCTGGCGACGACGGCGAAGATCGGTCACCTGACGCTGGTCGGCCGCCGGGGCCCCGAGGCCGAGGGCGCAGCAGAGCTGGCAGCGGAGCTGGAGGCGGCCGGCTGTGGGGTCACGGTTGCAGCCTGCGACGTCGCCGATCCGGCGCAGCTGGAGGAAGTCATCCGGTCGATCCCTGAGGACCATCCCCTGACCGGGGTGGTCCACGCCGCCGGCGTGCTCGAAGACGCCACCGTCGAGACGCTCGAGGCCGAGCAGCTCGAGCGGGTGCTGCGCCCGAAGGTCGACGCCGCGGTGCACCTCCACGAGCTAACCAGGGACAGAGATCTCTCGTTCTTCGTGCTGTTTTCGTCCGGCGCGGCGACGCTCGGAAATCCGGGCCAGGGCAACTACTCGGCCGCGAACGCCTTCCTTGACGCCCTCGCTCAGCAACGTCAGGCGCAAGGGCTGGCGGGGCAGGCGCTCGGTTGGGGCCTTTGGGCGCAGGAGGAGGGGACCGGGATGGGCGGCGGTCTCGACGACGTCGCCCTGAAACGGCTCGCTCGCGTCGGCATCATCCCCCTCACCGAGGAGGAGGGGCTGCAGCTGTTCGACGCGGCTCTGCGGGTCAACGAGCCGGCGGTCGTGCCCGTGCACCTGAACCTCGCCACCCTGCGGAAATTCGCCCGGGCCGGGCTGCTGCCGCCGCTGCTGCGCCGCCTCGTGCGCGCTCCCGTTCGCGGGGGCCAGTCACGCGAACGCTCGCTGGCGCGGCGGCTGGAGAGCATGCCGGAGGAGGAGTGGCCCGCGGCGGTCCTGCAGACCCTGCGGGCGGAAGTCGCCGCGGTGCTGGGCTACGACTCGGCCGACATGATCGACCCGCAGGTCGAGTTCAAAGACCTCGGCTTCGACTCGCTCGCCGCCGTCGAGCTCTACAACCGGATGTGCCAGACGACCGCGATGCGGATTCCGACGACCATGGGCTTCGACTACCCGACGCCGGAAGCAGCCGCCGGGTACCTCACCGACCTGATGCTCAACGAGAAGCTGAAGAAGGAAGGGAAGGCTCCGAAAGTGATCGAGGCCAAGACCGAGACTGACGCCGAGGCCGAGGCCGAGGCAAAGGTCGAGCCAGAGGCTGAGACCAAGGCAGAAGCCGAGGGCGAGACCAAAGCCGAGGTCGAGGTAGAGGGCGAGGCAGAAGCCAAAGCCGCTGAAGCAGAGGCCGAGGTCAAAGCCGAAGCCGAGTCCGAGCCCGAGCCGGAAGTCGAGCCCGAGGTCGAACCAGAAGCCGAGGCCGAGGTCAAGGGCTCGGAAGAGCCTGCGGCCAAAGTCTCCGATTAGTCCCGGCCGCGCTCGAGCTCGCCCTCGTCGAGGACGAGCTCGACCAGGTCGGAGAGGGCGAGGTCGTCGAGCGGCGTGTCCTCGGGTCGGACCGTCTCGCCGTCATCGCCTTCGAGCTCCCGGCGCATCTTCTCGGCCACTGCGCGTGGCGTCGGGTAGTCGAAGGCGAGCGTGACGGGGAGGGCGAGCCCAGCAATCTGGTTGAGGACGTTGCGCAGTTCCACCGCGGCGGCCGAGTCGAAGCCGAGATCCTTGAAGGGGCGATCGGGGTCGACCGCGGCGGGGGAGACCTCACGTGAGCTTGCGACCTCGCCCAGCACGAGGTCGAGGAGGTCGCTGTCCAGCAAATCATCGCGAGAGCGGGCCTGTGGCCGCGATCCGACGGAAAGCGGCAGGGCCGTCTCACAGACCCTTGGCCACTCCACGTCGACCCCGCGCACGTATATGCGGGCCAGAGAGTCGAGGAACGAATCCGGGGCGCTCTGCTCGAGGCTCCCGAGGACGAGCCCATCGCCATCGCCGACGATCTCCTCGAGCGCCGTCGTCAGCACCGGCCGTGGGCCGATCTCGACGAAGACGTCGTACGCGTCCCTGATCAGGGCGCGCACAGTTGGAGCGAAGAGCACCGTCTGTCGAAGGTTGGCGCTCCAGTAGGAGGCGTCGAGCCCAGTCGTATCGAGCCGGTCGCCGCTGACCGTGGAATAGAAGGGGACCCCGCTCGAGCCGGGAGAGATGCCGGTCAGCTCCTCGGCGAACCAGGCGTCGATCGGCTCCATCAACGGGCAATGACCGGGAGCCGGCAGCCCCATCGTGCGTCCCTGGATGCCATCTTCGGCGAGCTCGTCCAGCAGCTCTTCGGCGGCCTCGTCCTCGCCGGAGACGGCCGTCGAAGTGGGCGTGTTGAGGGCTGCGATCCAGAGGCGTCCAGAGCGGTTCGAGATCCGCACCTCGGCCGCCTCGGCGGTGAGCGGCAGCGAGATCATCCGGCCCGTGCGTTCCATCCGCATCGAAGAACGACCCCAGGTGCCGACGACCCGGGCGGCGTCGTGGAGGGAGAGCGCCCCGCAGCTCACGGCCGCGGCGATCTCGCCGACGCTGTGACCGATCACCGCGTCCGGCTCGACGCCGGCCGACCGCCAAAGCTCCGTCAGCGCGACCGAGATCGCGAACAGCACGGGCTGGCTCACGTCCATGCGCTCGAAAGGCGGCCCGCCGGGCTCTTCGCGCAGAACGTCTTCCAGCGACCACTCGATGAAATCCGAGAGGGCGGCTCCGCAGGCCTGCAGCGGGTGCTCCAGGGAGGGGTGAGCGCGAAGGTCGGTGCCCACCCCCGCGTACTCCGCCCGTAAGGGAGGGAAGACGAAGGCCACCCGAGAAGAACTGCGCGCCTCTCCCGCGACGACCCCGGGCACCTTCCTCCCCGCGAGGAGCGCATGGAGCTTCCCGGAGAGGTCGTCCCCGCCCGGGCTGAGGACAACCGCCCGGTACGGCAACGGGCCTGCCCGGTCGGCGAGCCGCGAGGCAAGGCGGTCGGGTTCGACTGCCTCGCCCTGGCGACGCAGAAGATCCGCCGCCTGCTCTCTGACCTCCCCACGGTCGCCGCCCGCGAGAACGAAGGGCAGCAGGCCGGGATCATTTTGTCTGCGATCTGCCACCACGGCGCAGGATAGGTGGGGGCAAAGTGGGTTCCAAGCCGGGGTTTCGAGCTTGGGCGATGGCCCCTCGCAGGCCTAGCTTCGACCGATGTTGCTCAACCTGCATCGCTGGGGGCCGACCGAGGCCGAGAGCGTCGTCTGCATCCATGGGATCACCCAGCACGGCGGCGTCTTCTCGGAGCTGGGCAGGCGGCTGGCGCCAAGCGGCCGGTCGGTCGTCGCGGTGGACCTGCGGGGACACGGTGAGTCGGGGCGCGAGCCGCCGTGGAACGTCGAGAGCCACGCCCGGGACGTGGTGGAGACGCTTCGGGCCGAGGGGATTCGTTCCGCCGCCCTGGTCGGGCACAGCTTCGGCGCGCTGGTGGCGGCGACGATCGCCGCTGCCGAGGAAGACCTGGTCGAGTGCCTGGTGATGCTCGACCCGGGTCTCCGGCTGCCACCTGACAGAGCCCTGCGGCGGGCGGAAGTCGATCGCCTGGACTGGAGCTTTGCGACCCCGCAGGGAGCGATCAACGCGTTGCTCGCCGGCGAAAGCCTCGTCGCCGCGCCGGAAGAGGTGGTGGCGGCCTTCGTGCGCGACGACCTCCGCCAGGGCGTCGACGGCCGCTACCGCTTCAGCTTCTGCCCCGCCGCGGTCGTCACCGCCTGGAGCGAGATGACCCTTCCGATGCCGCCGGTGACGGCTGTGCGGACCCTGATCGTTTGGGCGGCGGCGGCCTCGCTGCACGACCCGGACCTGGAGTCGCGTTACCGGGAACGGCTCGGGGAGATGCTGACCGTGGCGAAGGTGCCCAACGGCCACAACGTCTTCTGGGAGTCGCCACTGGAGACGACCGCGGCGATCGAACGCTTCCTCTGCGACGACTCCGGCGATGCCGATGCGGTTCCCGGCTACTCCGGCGACGCGGGGACCTTCCACCCGCTCCTCTAGCGAAGGCTGGACGGTGGCCCGGAGAGATAGGAAGGCGAGCGGCGGCGACAGCGCGACCCTGCCGCGGGCGCTCAGGTTCTCCCAGCGCCTCGCCCCGCTGAGCGAAAGGACGCTGCCGTGGCTCCCGGAGAGGACGAACCAGTTGGCGATGGGAGAGGCCTTTGCCCGCTGGCCGGAGCTTTGGGGGATGACGCCGTCCGGCGCGCGGTTCCAGGGATCGCGACGGGCGCTCGAGACCGCCTTCCCGGACGAGGACGTGGACCGGCTTCTCTCCGAATGGGTGAGGGCGAGGGGCCGGGGGATGGGCGCGTGCGTGAACTACCTGGCGCGATGGGCAAAGGGGAGGCCCTCGCGCCTGATCCGTCCCACCCCTGAGTTCGGGCTGCCGGACGGCCCGTGCGTCTTCGCCCTCCTGCACTACTCGATCGATCCGATCGTGCATCTCGCCTGCATGTCAGCCGCCCCGGGCCGGAGGGTTCGCTGCGTGAACTACCCGATCCAGCCCGAGATCGAGGACGACCGGGAACTATGGCTTGCCGGCGCCGAGGTGCCACCCGAGATCGCCGAGATGCTCCTGATGGTCACGGACCCACGCTGGGTGGCGACGGGGATCGACCACCTCAGGGAGGGCGGGGCGATCTTCATGGCCCTGGACGCGCCGTTCGACGCCTACAGGCCGGCGATGGCCACGATTCCCGTGGGGCGGGCGCAACTGCCCCTCGCGCCGAGCGTCGAGCTCTTTGCCGACGTCGAGGACGTGCAGCTCGTTCTCGCCTGGCCGCACCCCGGCCCGAGGGGGTCCTGGGTGCTCGACGTCAGGCAGGCTGCTTCCGTCGACGAGCTCGCCGGCCTTGCCGGGGAGTGGATCGAGTCCTACCAAGAGCACTGGGCGGGGTTGCCGTTCCTCGCTTGGCGCCACGACGCCACGGTCATGCGCGAGAACGTGAGGAGGCTGCGAGCGTGAGTCGACGGCGGATGGCCGAATCGTCCGCACCTCCGCTCAACGCCCTCGACTACCAGCGCCTCGGAGACGCGGCACTGGCGGCCTCGGATCCTGGGCTGGCGGGATATGTGTCCGGCGGCGCCGGCGACGAGCTGACCCTGAGGGCCAACCGGGATGCGTTCGAGCGTTGGGCGTTGTGCCCGCGGGCGATGCAGGGGGTGGAGCAGGTCGACCTGCGCGCCGAGATCCTCGGCGCCCGCCTCTCGATGCCGGTGCTGGCCGCCCCCTTGGCCTATCTCGGGATGGCCGCCGAGCGGGGTGAGATGGCGACCGCCCGGGCGGTCGGGGCACTCGGCACCGCGATGTGCGTGTCGCCGTTCACGACCGTTCCCTTGGCCGATCTCGCGGGCGCCGGTGACGGACCCGCGCCCTGGTTCCAGCTGTACCTGCTGCGAGATCGGGGCGCGACCCGGGCTCTGGCCGAGCAGGCGGTCGCGGCCGGTGCAGGCGCTTTGGTCGTCACCGTCGACGCCCCTCGCCTGGGCCGCCGCGAGCGCGACCTCAGAAGCGGCTTCGCAATCTCTGGGGAGGTCCCCCTGCCGATGCTCGAAGCGGTGTCGTCGCGGCATCGCAGGATGAGCCCGGTGGAGTTGTTCGAGCTCGTCGACAGCGGCGCCGGCTGGTCGCGGGTCGAAGAGCTCGCCGAGCTGACGGCGCTGCCGCTGGTCGTCAAGGGGGTTCTCGCCGCGGCGGACGCGAGGGCCGCTTGCGATCACGGTGCCGCCGGCGTGGTCGTCTCCAACCACGGCGGCCGGCAGCTCGACGGGGCCCGCGCCGGCCTGAAGGCCCTCCCGGAGGTCGTCGACGGCCTCGGCGGTCGTGCCGCGGTGCTGCTCGACGGCGGCGTGCGGCGGGCAGCAGACGTGGTCAAGGCCTTGGCCCTGGGGGCTGACGCCGTCCTGCTCGGCAGGCCCGTGTTCTGGGCCCTCGCCGCCCGCGGCGAGGCAGGGGTGACCCATCTCCTTAGCCTGCTGCGCGACGAACTCGAGCTCACCCTCGCCCTGCTTGGCTGCGCAGCCCCGGAAGACGTTCGCCTTGAGCATCTTCGTCGCGCCGACGCGTGAGTTTCTTCCCTGGTGGATCCCCCGGTTACCGTGAGCCGATGGCACGGTTCAAGGAGAGAATCGACAAGTTCATGGCCGCCAGGCGCGGGCTCTTCAGCACCAACGGCACCGCCGCCGAGCGGGTCGAGCGGGGCTTGTCCGAACGAGCCCTGGCGATCGATCACGTGGCGATCGCCGTCCGCAGCCTGCCGGACGCGATCGAGCATTTCAGGGATTCGTTCGGGTTCGAGGTCGTTGAAGAACGGGAGGTCGCAGGCGAGTTCAGCGGCATGGTCACGGCCGTCCTGATGGCGGGGGAGGTCAAGATCGTCCTCGTCCAGGGGACCTCGCCCGCGTCGAACGTCTCGCGGTACATCGAGCACTACGGGCCCGGGGTGCAGCATGTGGCGATCAGGGTCGACGATGCAGAGGGCGCCCTCGCGGACCTTCAGGAGCGAGGCTGCGACCTCCTCACCGGCATCATCCACGCGGACGGGCTCGACCAGATCTTCACCCGCCGCGATCAGAACTCGGGCATGCAGGTCGAGCTGATCTCCCGGTCGAAGAACAACGGTTTCTCCGACAGCAACGTGCGGGAGCTGTTCGAGGCGATGGAGCGCGAGCAGGTCTTCTGAGCACCGGGCCCGACCTCTCCCCGTGACGATGCTTCTTCACGCACCCATCGAGGAGCAGGCGGCAAAGGTCCCCGAGGCGATCGCGGTCAGGCTCGGGGGGAGGTCCCTCACCTATGGCGAATTGGATCACCGGGCCGACCTGCTGGCGGCCGACTTGCTCCGCCGGGGCATCGGGCCGGAAAGCCTCGTCGGAATCCGTATGGAGCGCTCGTTCGAGCTCGTCACCGCTCTGCTGGGCGTGCTGAAGACCGGAGCGGCCTACCTGCCGCTCGATCCCTCGTATCCACCGCGACGACTGGCTGAGATTCTCGACGACGCGCAGCCGAGCGTTCTGTTGGAGCGGGTGGCGTCGCTTTCCTCGGCGGAGGCGACTTCCCCGCGAGCCGATCGCCGCGAGCCGCACCCGGACGAGCTCGCCTACGTGATCTACACGTCGGGCTCGAGCGGGCGCCCCAAGGGGGTCATGTGCACTCACCGGGGGATCGACAACCGGCTTCGGTGGATGCAGGGGAGGTACCGACTGACGCCTTCCGACCGGGTTCTGCACAAGGCCTCCATCGGCTTCGACGTGTCGCTGTGGGAGCTCTTTTGGCCCTTGCGGGAGGGAGCCCAGTTAGTGCTCGCCAACCCGGGGGAGCACCGGGACCCGGATGCCCTGGGCGAGACGATGCGCGCGACGGGGGTGACGATCGCCCACTTCGTTCCGGCGATGCTCGCTGCCTTCGTCTCCTCGGGCCAGCTCGACGCGCTCGGCAGCCTGCGGGCTGTGCTCTGCAGCGGCGAAGCGCTTCCGGCCAGTCTGCGCGACCGCTTCTTCGCGCGCAGCGGAGCCGAGCTGCACAACCTCTACGGGCCCACCGAGGCTTCCGTCGACGTCACGCACCACGCCTGCTCCAGCGACGAAGACGGTTCCAGCGTGCCGATCGGCAAGGCGATCGAGGGCGTTCGGGTGGAGGTGCTGGACGAGCAGCTGCGGGCGCTCGCGCCCGGTACCGAGGGGGCGATCTGCATCTCGGGGGTGGCGCTGGCCCGTGGCTATCTCGGGCAGCCCGCGGCGACCGCCGCGGCATTCGTCCCCGACCCGCTCGGAGGCGGGTCTCGTCTGTACCGAACGGGAGACCGCGGTCGGTCCCTTCCCGGCGGGGAGATCGAGTTCCTGGGAAGGCGGGACGGTCAGGTGAAGATACGCGGCGTCCGCATCGAGCTGGGCGAAGTGGAGTCGGCGTTGGCGTCGCTGCCAGGGGTGGAGGGCGCGGCGGTGGCGCTCGCGGGCGAGGGGGCGGCGCGGCGGCTGGTCGGTTGCGTCACGGGCTTTTGCAGCTCGCCCGAGCGACTGCGCCGGGAACTCGGGGAACGGCTTCCGGAGCAGGCGGTTCCCACCGACCTTGCCCGGGTCGATTCGCTGCCGACCCTTCCCAACGGCAAGACGGATCGCCGAGCCCTCGCGGGCCTCGTCGAGAAGGCGGCGGTCGACGCCGTCGCCGGGTCCGCGGAAGCACCCGAGACGCCGGAGGAGGTGGCGCTCGCGCGGATCTGGAGCGAGGTCCTCGGCCTGCCGGGGGTCGCCGCCGGCGACAACTTCTTCTCCCTGGGCGGAGACTCGATCCGAAGCATCGAGGTTGTCGCGCGGGCCCGGGAGGCGGGCATGGGGCTGAGTACCTCCGACGTCTTCGCCCACCCCACCTTGCGGGAGCTCGCCCGCCAGGGCGAGGTGGCTGTGGACGCCGAGCAGACGCCCGCCTCAAATCGCGCCTTCGCCCTCGTCGCACCTGGCGATCGCGCCCTGCTGAGCGCGGACGTGGTCGACGCGATGCCGCTCTCCTCGCTGCTGGCCGGCCTCGTCGCGGAGAGCTTCGAAAATCCCGATTACCTGGTCTACACGACGACGCTCGGCATCGAAGGTCGCTTCGAACGAGCTGCCCTAGAGGCGGCGGTGGCGACCGTAGTGAGGCGCCATTCCGCCCTGCGCTCGGCGGTCGACTTCAAGAGCTTCGGCGAGCCCCTGCAGCTCGTCTACCGAAGCCTGTCGGTCCCGGTGGCGGAGGTGGATGCGCGTGGACTCTCGCCGGAGGTCTGGCAGCAGAGCTTCGGTGAGTGGCTGGAGCGGGAGCGGCGGACGCCGTTTGACTGGTGCCGGCCGCCGTTAATTCGCTTTACGGCCCATCGCCGCGGCGAGGACCGGTGGCAGTTGACCATGAGCGAGCCGTTTCTCGACGGCTGGAGCGCCGCCGTGGTCCTGGCGGAACTGCTCCGTGCCTATCGCGACGGCGCCAAGGGAGACCTCGCCGGGCCGGCCCCGCCCCGGGTCTCCAACCGCGAGCTCGTGGTCGCCGAGCGGGAGGCGGCGAGCTCGTCGGAGCACCGCGTTTTCTGGCGGGAGCGGCTGGAGGGCGCCCCCGCTACGAGGCTGCCGCGGCTTGCTGATGGGGACGGGAAGGTCGGCCGGCAGCGGCGGGTGTCGGTTCCGGTTCCGGTCGAGGTGTCCCGTGGCCTGGTCGCCCTCGCGAAGGACCTGGACGTGCCCCTGAAGAGCATCCTCTTCGCGAGTCACGCGCGCACGATGGCGGCGCTCGCCGGCCAGGGCGAGGTCGTCTGCGGCTTGATGGTCAATGGGCGCTCGGAAGAGCCGGACGGCGAGCGCGCCGTCGGCCTCTTCCTCAACACGCTGCCGCTGCGGCTCGGGGTCGGCGACTGCAGTTGGGCCGATCTCGCCCGCGCGGCTCATGCCGCCGAGGCCGAGATCCTGCCCTGGCGGCACTACCCGTACGCCCGCATCCTGCGCGACGGCGGAGGGCGGCACCTGTTCGACTCGGTGTTCAACTTCACGCATTTCCGTCCCTACGCGGAGTTCGGGCCGTGCTCCACGGTGCGCGTGCGGTCGATCGAGGGGTCCGATCAGACCTACTTCCCGATCACGGCGCAGTACCGGCTCGATCCGCTCGAGGGCGGGGTGGGGCTCGTCCTCGAGCTGAACGGCGACCGCTTCGCGGACCTGCAGATCGAGCAACTGGTGGACCTGCACGCGGAGGCGTTGGCCGAGATCGCTCGGTCTCCCGGCGCCCGTCACTCCGAGGGGCTGCTGATCGGCCCCCGCGAGCGATCGGCGCGGGCGGAATGGCCCGTCCCGCGGGACGGGCCCCCCGATCGCGATGCCCGCCTCGAGGATCTCTTCGATCGGCGCGCGGACGCGTGCCCGGAGGGGATCGCGGTTTTCGACGAGCGCGAGCGGCTCAGCTTCGATCGGGTGCGAGCCGGCGCCGGCCGGCTCGCCTTCCAGCTGCGGAATCGCTGCGGCGGCGAGGAGCCGCGCCGGGTAGGAATCTGCATGGAGCGGCGCCCCGCTGTTTTCGAGGCGATGCTCGCCTCGCTGTGGCTGGGAGCGGCCTTCGTCCCCCTCGACTGCGAGCTGCCGGGGCCGCGGTTGACGGCCATCCTCAGCGACGCGAATCTCGACGCGGTGATCGCCGATGCGCGGGGGGCCCGGGCGATATCAGCGGCGACGCCGGAGCTGACGGGCCCCCTTGTCAGGATCGACGAGCTTCCCCGGGAGGGTCCCCGGATCGAGGAGAGGGTGCGAAGCGCGTCCGCGGAGAGCCCCGCGCAGATCCTCTATACGTCGGGGTCGACCGGGCGCCCCAAGGGCGTCGTCAGCTCGCATCGCGCCCTGGTGAACCGATTGCGCTGGAGCTGGGACACGTACCCGTTCGAGGCCGGCGAGGTCTGCTGCATGCGGGGCTCACTCGGCTTCGTCGATTCGGTCACCAGCCTGTTCGGCGGCGTTCTCGCGGGGGTGCCCACCTACGTCCTCTCGGACGAGCGGCAGGAGCCGGATGCGATCGCCCGCGCTCTCGGCGAGGCGGGGGTGACCCGCTTGACCATCGTGCCGGCGCTGCTGCAGACGTTGCTGACGGGGTGCAGTGATGAGGGGAAGGAGTGGCTCGGGAAGATCGACCACTGGGTGCTGAGCGGGGAACCGCTGTCCGGCGATCTCGTCGACCGCCTGCGGCGCCTGGCGCCGCAGGCGACGGTGCTGAACCTCTACGGGAGCACGGAGGTGGCGGGAGACGTGACGGCTTACGAGTGCCGGGGGAGTGAGGAGGAAATGGTGCCGGTGGGGACCGCCATCGACGGGATGCGGATCGCCGTCGTCGACCGCTGGGGCCGCGAGGCCCCATGCGGCGCGGAGGGAGAGGTGACCGTCGCGGGCCCCGGCCTCGCGAGTTGCTATCTGGGCGATCCGCGGATGACCGCGGACCGCTTTCGCCCCAGCCCGGACGGCGACGGCGCGCGGGAGTTTCGCACCGGCGATCTCGGCCGGCGCAGGGTCGACGGCGGGTTGGAGATATGCGGCCGGGCCGATCGTCAGGTGAAGCTGAACGGCGTGCGCGTGGAGCCGGCCGAGGTCGAGGCGGCTCTCGCCTCGCACCCGCTCGTCGCGGGGTGCGGGGTGGTGCCGCCGCCGGCGGGCGCCGTCGCCTCGGCCGGCCTCGTCGCCTTCGTTGAGCTCTCCGATTCGGCCGGGAACGGCGAGGGCCGCGAGACGTCCCGGCGGCTTCGCGAGTACCTGCGCGGGCGCCTGCCGAGCCCGATGGTCCCCGGCAAGGTCGTGGTCGAGACCGCCCTGCCGCGCACGGCGAGCGGCAAGATCGATCGCTCGACCTTGGCGACCTTGGCGGTGGAGGCCGGCGAGCCCAGCGTAGATCGAGACCTCGCCACTCCGCTCGAGGAGCTCGTCGCCGCGATCTGGGCTGCTGAGCTGGGGCTGCCGAGCGCGGGCGCCGAGGAGGATTTCTTCGCGCTCGGCGGGGATTCGCTGACCGCTGTTCGCGTGCTGGCGCGGCTGAGGAAGGAGCTGGGCCTGGACCTCGCCCTCCGCGATCTGTTCGACCACCCGACGGTCAAGGGCTTTGCCTCCCACTGCGCCGCTCCTCCTTCCGTCATCGCCCAGGAAGACCGCGGGGTGGCATCTCATGGGCTCTAGCGGATTGTCCAGGGCACAGGAACGGACGTGGTTCCTGGAGCGGGTCCATCCCCACCCTTCGGCATACAACGTGCCCACCGTCATCCGCCTGCGGGGGGAGCTCGACCGCGACGCTCTCGAGCGGGCGATCGGGACGCTGGTCGAGCGGCACGCGGCCCTACGCTCCCGCTTCCCCTTCGTGGGGGAGGGGCCTGTCTGCAAGGTCGAGCGTCACCTGGAGGTCGCCCTGGAGCGAATCGAGCCCGAACCGGGGTGGGAGAAGGAGAGGGAGAGAGAGGTCGCCGTGCCGCCCGCGGTCGAGCGCTTTGCGCGCCAACGGTTCGACCTGGCGGCCGGCCCGTTGCTGCGGGCCGGCTTGATGGAGGTCTCCGCCGGTGACCACGTCTTCGCGCTCGTCATCCACCATCTCGTCTGCGACGGCTGGTCGCTCGGCATCCTCTACTCGGAGCTCGCGGCGCTCTACGGCGGTGCCGTCACCGGCGAGGCGGTCGACCTGACGCCGGTGGAGGTCGAGTACGCCGACCACGTCCGCCGGGAGCGCCGAGAGCTGGAGGGCGAGGAGCTCGCCGCTGGCCTCGACTTCTGGGCACGGGCTCTCGAGGGGATCGAGACGCTCGAGCTGCCGTACGACCACCCGCGCCGGGCCCAGCCGTCCCTGCGCGGGCGCCTCCACGTCGACTACCTGCCGCTCCCGGTCGTGCGGCGCCTGGAGGAAATCGGGCAAGCCCATGCCGGGTCCCTGTTCATGGTGCTCCAGGCGGCCTTCGCGATCCTGCTGCATCGGTACACGGGGCAGACCGACGTCGTCGTCGGCACGCCCGTCGCCAACCGGCACGACCCAGACTGGGAAGGCCTAGTCGGGCTGCTCGTCAACACGGCCGTCCTCCGCACCCGCGTCGATGACGAGGCGAGCTTCGAGGGGCTGCTCCTTCGTTGCCGGGAGGAGACGCTGGACGCGCTCGAGCACAGCGACGTCCCGTTCGGAAGCGTCGTCGATCGGCTTCAGCCCGAGCGGAGCCTCAGCCGCAACCCGCTCTTCCAGGTCATCTTCTCGCTGCAGGGACCGGAGGCGGACCTGCCGGCCTTCGAGGGGCTGGACGTCACCCTCCTGGAACCGGACCTGGGCAGCGCCCACGTCGACCTCGAGTGCACGACCTGGCGCGAACCCCAGCGCCTGAAAATTCGCTTGACCCACTCCCTCGATCTCTTCGAGGAGGCGACCGCCCGGCGCATGCTCGATCACTATCTGCGCCTTCTGGAGCGCATCTCGGAAGCGCCGGGGGTTGCGGTCGGATCGCTCGATCTCCTCACCGAGGACGAACGCCGCGGTCTCCGCTCACGCGGGGAGGCGCTGGATCACCCGGATCTCGGCTGTGACCTCCCGGCACTTTTCGATCGTCAGGTCGAGCGGGCGCCCGACGCGCTGGCGTTGGAAACCGCTTCCAGGTCTCTCAGCTACCGCCAGCTGCAGGAAGCGGCGGAGCGGGTCGCCGCGAGTCTGCAGGCGCGTGGGGCCTGTCCCGAGAGCGTGGTCGCGGTCCGCGCCTCGCGCGAGGCGGAGATGGTCGTCGCGATGCTCGGCGCGATCAAGAGCGGTGCCGCGCTGCTGCCCCTGGACCCCTCCGAACCGGCCTCCCGTACGCGGCACCTGATCGCTGACGCGGAAGTGCGGATAGCGTTGACGGACGATCCCGCTCACGCCGTTCCCGCGGCGGGAGTGGAGTGGGTCACCGTGGCCGAGGCCGAAGCCGAGCGCCGCGAGCTCAGGCGCACCGAGGCGGCGGCGGATCGGCTCGCCTACGTGATCTACACCTCGGGCTCGAGCGGCGCTCCGAAGGGTGTCCTCGTCGAGCACCGCAGCGCGGTGAACACGCTCGTCGGCTGCCGCGAGTGGTTCGGCTTCGATGAGGAGGACCTGTTCCTCTGCATCGCCTCGCCGACCTTCGACATCTTCTTCTTTGAACTGCTCAGCCCGCTGATCAGCGGAGCAGCCGTCCGCCTGGTCGGCAGGGAGGAGCTGTTCGACCCCTCCCGTCTTAGCTCGATCCTGTCGCGAGCCACCGTGATGCAGGCCGTTCCGAGCCTGATGAAGCAGGTCGTCGAGTTGCTGGAGGCGGAGGGCACCACCGCCGAGCGGATGAGGTACGCGATCACGGGAGGCGACGCGGTGCCCGCCCGGCTTCCGGCGGCGATCGCCGCGGTGTTCCCGCGGGCCCGGGTGACCGTCCTCTACGGCCCCACCGAGACTGCCATGGTCTGCTCCGGAGTCCAGCTGGACGATCCGGAGGGCGTGAACGGGCACCCCATCGGGCGGCCGCTGCCCAACGTGAGCATGCGGGTCTGCGACGAGAACGGAGAGCTGGTCCCGGTCGGAGTCGCCGGCGAGATCTGCATCGGCGGGCCGGGGGTCTCCCGCGGCTACCTGGCGCCCACGCCCGAGCTGGCCGCACGATTCACCGAGCTCGAAGGCGAGCGCTTTTACCGCTCCGGGGACCTCGGCCGCTGGCGCAACGACGGCGAGCTGGAGTTCCTGGGTCGGCTCGACGCGCAGCTGAAGGTGCGGGGATTCCGGATCGAGCCGGGGGAGATAGAGGTTGCGCTGGAATCGCATCCGAACGTCCGCGAGGCGGCGGTGGTCGGCCGTGGCGAGGAAGAGGCGCGGCGCCTGGTCGCCTTCATCGTTCTCGACCGCGGTGAGGACGTTGCCCGGGTGCGGGCGTCCCTCTCGGAGAGCTTGCCCGCCCACATGGTCCCCGCGTCGATCAAGGCGGTCGATTCGCTGCCGACGACGCACAACGGCAAGGTCGACCGGGCGACGCTCGAGCAGTGGGGGGCCGCCCAGCCCGGGGATGCCGATGGTGGCGCTGCCGCGGCGCGGGAGATGCCAGTGGGCGAGATGGAGAGCGCGATCGCTGAAGCCTGGGAAGGGGTCCTGGGCATCTCGCAACCCGCCCGCCACGCGAACTTCTTCGCCAGCGGCGGTACCTCGCTGCTCGCGATCCGCGTCGCGGTCCGGCTGAAGAGCCGCGGGATCGACATCTCCGCGGAGGAGGTGTTCCGGCACCAGACGATCGCCGCGCTTGCCGGCGCCGTCGAGCGGCCGGACAACGGGCGGGAGGAACACGGGGAGGACGCCGCGCCGCTCTCCGTCAGCCCCGTCCCGCGCGTCTCGGCCGGCGGACGGGCCCCGACGCTGAAGCTGACGGAGGCGAGGAGGGTGCTGCTCACTGGTGCCACCGGCTTCCTCGGCGTCCATCTCCTCGACGAGTTGCTCGAGCGCACCGAGGCAGCGGTCACCTGTCTCGTCCGCGGCGAGGACGACTCCCACGCTCGGCAGCGCCTGGCCGAACGGTGGGCCTGGTACTTCGGCGAGCGGGCATTTCCGGCCGATCGCGTCGAGGTCGTCGCGGGGGACGTGGGAGCGCCGGCGCTCGGTCTCCACCCTCACCGGTGGCGAGCCCTCGCCGACGACGCCGAGCACGTCGTCCACGCCGCCGCTGACGTTCGGCATGTCGCCGCCGAGGCCGACGTCTTCCGGACGAACCTCGAGGGAACCCGCAACGTGATCGAGCTCGTCGCCACGGGCCGGGCCACCTCCCTTCACCATGTCTCGACGATCGGTGTGAAGGGGGTCTTGCCGACGGTGAACGGGCAAGTCTTCAGCGAGCGAGATCTCGACGTCGGGCAGGCCGCGACCGAGTACTACTCGGCCAGCAAGCTCGCCGCGGAGCGGGCCGTGCGCCAGCTATTCAAATCCGGCGGCGCCGGGAGTGTCCTTCGCGTCGGGACGATTGCGCCGCACTCGGTCTCCGCTCGCTTCCAGCGCAACGGCGAGGACCACTTCCTCCTGCGTTATCTGCGCTCGACGATCGAACTGGGGTTGTCGAGTGACTGGCCGGGCCGCTTCTTCGCCCTCGTTCCCGTCGACTCCCTGGCGACGGCCTGCGTCGCGCTCGCCGACGTCGCGGTCCCCGGCGCCGACACCTTTCACCTGACGACCCCACATCGGCTGTCCCATGACGAGATGGCGCGAATGCTCCAGGGCCTCGGCTATCCGATCCGTCTGGTCGATCCCGCCGAGTTCGCGTCAAGGGCATGGGCGATGGCGAGGGACCCCCGCTACGACGGTGCCATCGGCGGAGTGCTGGGGCTGATAGACCCGCCCGGCGAATATGTTCCGCTCGAATCGAGCTGGACCGAATCAAAGCTGCGCGAGCTCGACTTCGATTTCCCCAGGCCGACCGCATCCTGGTTCCTTCGATTCGTCGAAGGGTGCATCGCCGACGGCATCCTGCCGGCGCCTGCCCACCGGCAAGAGGTTCGATGATCTACCGGCGGGTCGGTCGCTCGGGCCTGCAAACGAGCGTCGTCTCGTTCGGAGCCTGGGCGACGATCGGGGAGCGATTTGGAGTGCCGGAGACCGTGCGCATGCTGGATCAGGCGTACGGCCTCGGCGTCAACTTCTTCGACAACGCCGAGGCGTACCTGGATGGCGGGGCCGAAGAGGTGATGGGTCGCGCGCTCGCCCAGCTGAAGTGGCCCCGTGAGACCTACCTGCTCTCGAGCAAGGTCTACTGGGGCGCCGGCAGCGATCGTCCGACGGCGCGCGGGCTGAGCCGGAAGCACGTGATTGAGGCGTGCGACGCGGCTTTGCGACGACTCTCGGTCGACTACCTCGACCTGTACCTGTGCCACAGGCCCGATCCGGACGTCCCCGTCGCCGAGACGGTCGAGGCGATGAGCGATCTCATCTCCCATCAGGGGAAGGTTCTCTACTGGGGCACGTCCGAATGGCCACCCGCCGCTATCGCGAGGGCCTGCGAGGTCGCGGAGGAGAGGCACCTCGTGGCGCCGATCGTCGAGCAGGCCCGGTACAACCTGCTCGCGCGCTCGCGGGTCGAGGAGGAATACGAGCCCCTCCTCGAGCGTCTTGGCCTTGGTCTGTCGGTGTGGTCGCCGCTGGCTTACGGCTTGTTGACCGGGAAGTACAACGCTGGCTTCCCGAGGGAGGCTCGGCTGGCGCGCCGGGGATACGAGTCGCTGCGCGACGACGTCCTGGACGAGCGGGCTCGGGCGCGGCTCGAGGCGATCGAGAGAATGTGCGCGCTGGCGGGCGAGGCGGGGATGTCGCCCGCACAGCTGAGCCTGCTCTGGGTTCTGGGAAACCCGGCCGTGAGCACCGCCATAACCGGCGCTTCGACCCCCGGCCAGCTGCAGGAGACCGTCGGGGCCGTGGCCTTCCTGCACCAACTGACGCCGTCGCTGCGCGCGCAGGCAGAGGCGCTTTTTCCGCCCGAGCTGGTCGACTAGCGGTGGTGGGAGCGAAAGCTGGCGGACGCATGGTGCCTCTGCCAGCATCGCCCGATGGGATCGGATTTGGCGGAGGTTCTCGGCAGCTTCCATCTGGCGCCTTTGGAGCCGGTCCTCTCCTTCTGGTTCGACCGCCTCTGGCCAAACGCGATCCTCCACTTCGCGCCCTACGGCCAGCTTCTGGAGCAGCTGCTCGTCGGCAGCTCCTTGCGGCCCGACGCCGGCGCCGGGGACCGATGGGTGAGCCTGGTGTTGCTGCGACCGGAGGATCTACTGCGTCCCGACGGTCGCTTGCCCGACGGCGCCCCGGCGAGCCTGGCCGCGGCTCGAGCCCATCTCGTGGAGATCGCCGAGACCCTCGCGGACCCTCCCTCTTCGGCCTCCGCGATCGTCGGGCTGCCTCCGGCCTCGGGCTTCGTCGTCGCCAATCCCCGGCTACGGCGATTCGACGAGTGGGCTCGCGCCACCGTCACGGAGGCGATCGAGCGGTCTTCCCTGGCCACTCACCTTCCCCTCGACGATCTCGAGTCCGTCTACGGAGTGGGTGAAGTGCATGACCCTGTCCGTGACGATTACGGCCACATCCCATACACCGACGAGTACTTCGCCGCCGCCGGAACCGCGCTCGTGCGAGGCGTGAGGGCATTGTGGGAGCCGTCGCGGAAGGTCATCGCCCTCGACTGCGACAACACCCTCTGGGGGGGCGCATGCGGTGAGGACGGCCTCGAGTCCCTGGTGCTGGACGGGCCTTATCGAGAGCTTCGTCGCTTCATGCGCCGACAGGCGGACTCCGGCCGGCTGCTGTGCCTGGTCAGCCGCAATCGGGAAGCCGACGCCCTCGCCGCTCTGAGGCGGTGCGCGGAGCCGCTCCAGCCGAGTCACATAACGGCTCATCGCATCCGCACCGAGGGAGCCAAGTCGGCGTCGTTGCTCTCGCTCGCCGAGGAGCTGGGGCTGGCGGCCGACAGCTTCGTCTTCGTCGATGACGATCCGGTCGAGTGCGCGGAGGTGCGAGCCGCTCTGCCGGAGGTCGCGGTCGTCGAGCTGCCCCGCGAGCCGGTAGATATCCCCAGGGCACTCGACCACGCTTGGGAGCTGGACATCGCAACCGTGACCGACGAGGATCGCCGGCGCGCGACCTTCTATGCGCTCGAGGCGCAGCGCCGCCGAGAGCGGGTCACCGCTCCCAGCGTCCGGGAGTTTGTCGAGGGCCTGGAGGTCAAGGTCGAGTTCCGGGGTCTCGACGAGGCGAACCTGGAGCGGGCGGCTCAGATCCTGGCCCGCACCAACCAGCTGAACCTCACCGGGGCGAGATGGTCGGAGGGCGAGCTGACAGCCGTGGCGCGGCGGCCGCGGAACGAGATCCTGGTGGTAGGAGTCCGCGATCGCCTGGGCGACTATGGACAGGTCGGGGTCCTGGCCCTCGAGGAGTGGGGCGATCGCCTGCATCTGGCGGCCTTCGCCCTCAGTTGCCGCGTCCTCAATCGCGGCGTCGAGGCGCAGATCCTGCGCGAGGTGGGACGGAGAGGGCGCGCACGAGGCTGCACCGAGCTGGCGATCGCGTTCCGCGACACCGGCCGCAACGCGCCCGCCGCGGCGATGCTGGGCCGGTTGCTCTTCGACGGGGAGCTGCCGCCGGACGCCGACCTGCGCGTCGACCTCGAGGCTCTGGGGGACCGGGTGGAGCGCCTGCGGCCCGGCTGGACGGAATAGCGATGCCGCCCGAGCCGCAGCTGACAACCGCGGAGGCGATCCTCGATGCGGCGCTCAGGGAGGAGCGGCGGCCGGCCGGCCGCCGGGAGGTCGCCGTTGCCATCGGCGGGGAGGAGGAGCAGCAGGTGGACGAGGTCGAGGATCTCGTCGCCGCCGTCTTCTCCGCGGCCTTGGACATCGAGCGGATGCCGCGAAGCGCCGCCTTCACGGCTTTGGGTGGCGATTCGCTGACGGCGATCTCGATTCTGTCGCGACTCTGGCGCGTCTTCGGCGTCAAATTGCCGATTCGCAGCGTGGTGCCGAGCGGATCGGTTGTCACCGTGGCGGCGGCCGTGCGGCGAGCTCGGCGGGCAGGCCTGCCCCCGCCGCCTTCCGTGCCCAGGAGAGCAGCGGCGGGGAAGGAGGAGGCGTCCGACAACCAGGCGGCGATCTGGTTCCTCCAGTCGGGCGGCGAGGCCGGCCCGCTCTACAACGTCCCCTGCGCCCTCCGGCTTTCCGGTCCCCTGGACGTCGAGGCGCTGCGGGCCTCTTTGCGCCGTCTCGTCCGCCGCCACGAGGCGCTGCGCATGCGCTTCGGGCTGGAGGAAGGCCGGCTCGCGCAGGAGCCGGTCGAGGTGGCCGAGGTCGAGCTGCCGCTGACCGATCTCTCGAAGCTGCCGGATCCGGGCCTTCGCGCTCTGGAGCTGAGCGATGCCCACGTCAGGGCGCCGATCGATCTCGGCAGCCCCCCGCTGATCAGGCCACAGCTCCTGCGACTGGGGCCGAGGGACCACCTTCTGGTCCTTGTCGTCCACCACGTCGTCTGCGACGCCTGGTCGATCAAGCTGATGCTCCGCGAGCTGGCCGAGGCCTATGCCTCGCCGGTCGCGCCCGATCCCCCCGCCGGCCCCGGCTTCCTCGACTTCGTCGCCTGGCAGCGGGAGATGCTGGACGGCCGCGAGGGGGAGCGGCTGCTCCGTCACTGGAGCCGGGTGCTGAGCGACGTCGACCCGGCTCCCCTGCCGACCGACCGGCTGCGGTCGGAGGGGCGCCCTTACGTGGGGGACGTCGTGCCGATCGAACTGAGCCGGCGGGCGGTCGCCGACCTGAAGAGGGCGGCCGGCGACCAGGGGATGACGCTCTACATGCTCCTGCTGTCGGCTTACTCGATCGCGATCGGGACCTGTCTGGGAAGGCACGAGGTCGTGGTCGGGTCGCCGGTCGCGAACCGGGAGCAGGAGTCGATGGAGGAGGTCGTCGGCTACTTCGCCAACATGCTGCCGATGCGCGTTCGCCTCGACGGTGAGGCCACCCTGGGGGAGCTCTTCTGCCAGGTCAGGGAAACCGCGCTCGACGCGTACGACCACCAGGCGCTGCCTTTCGCGCGCCTGGTCCGCGAGATCGTGCCGCAGCGGCATCCCGCCTGCAATCCCGTCTTCCAGACCGCCCTGGTGCTGAACGAGACGACGCCGACGCCCTTCGCCGGTCTCAGCGCCGCGGAGACGATCGTGCACACCGGGACGGCCAAGCTCGATCTGACTTGCTACCTGGAGGAACGTCGCGGCGGCGGTCTGGAGGGTCACCTGGAGTACGCGAGCACGCTCTTCAGGCCGGAGACGACGCAACGCATCCGTGCGACCTTCGAGCGGGCCTTGGACGAGGCCGCCGCCTTCGTGGGGCGACCGCTGAGCGAGCTGCAGGTGCGCCTCGAGGAGGCGCCCGACGACCACGTGAAAGGAGTGAGCGAGCATGGCTGAGGGCTCTGAGGCCGGCGCCGACGGCGCCGTCTACGACGTCGTGATCAACGGGGAGGAGCAGTACTCGATCTGGCCCGTCGACAAGCCGCCACCCGGCGGCTGGGCGACCGTGGGCATCCGGGGCTCCCGGGAGGAATGCCTGGATCGCATCGCCGAGATCTGGACCGATATGAGGCCGCGGAGCCTGCGCGAGTCCTACGAGGCGTGATCGGGCCGTGAGGCGGCCTGCGCGATCGCCAGCGGCACCGGGTTGTTCGCCTCGTCCACGGTGACGACGATTGGCTGCAGCTGCGACGCCTCGATCTCGTCGTAAAGGCCGTAGCTGAAGACGATGATCATGTCGCCGTAATGGGCGAGCCGGGCCGCGGCGCCGTTGACCTGCATCTGCCCGCTGGCCGGCTCGCCGGCGATGACGTAGGTGAGAAACCGCGCGCCGTTGTTCAGGTTGACGACGTGCACCTGCTCGTACTCGGAGATCTCGGCGAGCTCTAGCAACCTCGGATCGACAGTCAGTGAGCCCACGTAGTTGAGATCGCAGGCGGTGACCGTCGCGCGATGGATCTTGCTCTTCAACAGGGTTCTCAGCATCGTGGATGACCTTACGAGAGTCATGCAGACGTGGACAAATTTCGACCGACACATCTCGAGGGGCGAGCCCGCACAGCGAAATGGGTGAGCGCCCTCGCCTCGACCGCCTGCACGGCGGGATTCGTCGTCTGGGCGCTCCATCAGCAGCTTCCCGATCCCCCTTCCGCACCGGGAGAGGTGGTCGCGACCCTGCTGACGATGGGTGCCTACACGCTGGTCACCCTCTGGGCGTGCGAGAGGTGGGCGCTGCTGCTGTGGAGGGTGGACCGGGACCTGCCCAGGAACGAGGCCTACCGGTCCGCCGCGCTGGCCGTGATCGGCAACGCGTGCCTGCCCGTGCGCGTCGGCGATGCGATCCGGGTGGGCATGGTGGCGACGACGAGCGAGGAGCTGAACGCGCGTTCCGGCGTCGGCACGCTGATGGCCGAGCGGGCGTTCGACAGCGGCTGCCATCTGGTCCTGCTGGTCGTGGTCTGCTTCGCCTGGCTCGGCCCTTCGACCGGCGGCCCGCTCGGCCGCCTGCCGGTGATCGCCGGGGGGCTCGTCCTGCTCGCTGCCGCCGCGGTGGTGGCGATCCGCCTCGGCAAGGTCGTGCTCGCCCACTGGGAGCCGCGCGGGCGCCTGTGGGAGCTTCTTGCTCCGATCTTCGCGCCCCTCACAGGTCTCGGGCGGGGTAGCGGCCGGATCGCCCTTCTGTCGGCGGGGATGTGGCTGTTCGAGATCCTGGCCTGGTGGGTGGGAGCGCTGGCGGTCGGGCTGCCGCTGAGTCTGCCGCAGGTCGCGTTCGTCTTCACGATCGCGGCGCTCGTCCTGCTCCTGCCGGTCGGGTTCGGTGCGATCGGGACCATGGACGCGGCGGTCGTGGTCAGCGTCGAAGCTCTCGGGATGAGTGCGACGGGGGTCCTCGGGTTCGTCCTCCTGCTGCGCATGGCGTGGGTGCTGCCGAGCGTCTTCATCGCGGTCGGGCTCGGGCTGGCCGGCTGGTGGAACTCCCGGGCCGCCCAGGTGGAAGGCGGGGCTAGCCAGGCGGTGAGCCCCTGATGTCCGCCGTCAGCGACCAGGCCTGGGTCGATGGCCGGGTGGTCGCCCGGGAGGTCGCGGCGCCGTCGGTCGCCAGCTCGTCCTTCCATATGGGAACGGGGGTGTTCGACGGGCTGATGGCCTATTGGAACGACGATCACTGGCACCTGCATCTGGTCGACCAGCACCTCGAGCGCTTCGTCGCGGGTTGCGAGATGATGCGCCTCCCGTTCACCTGGTCGGCGACCGATCTCGAGGAGGGCGTGCGGGAGCTTCTCGACACCTGCGCCGGCTCGACCCACTACGTCAGGCCGATCGCCTTTCGGGGCGGGCCCGAGATTCGCCTCGTCCCCAGTCAGGAGATGCCGGTCACCGTGTGCATTTTCGCGACGGAGGCCTCGCGCGGCGTGGAGACCCCGCTCTCCTGCGGCGTGTCTTCCTTCCGGAGGTTGTCGAGCAGGGCGATACCGATCGCCTGGAAGGTATGCGGCGCCTACGCCAACAGCTTTCTCGCCCAGACGGAGGCGCTCGAGCAGGGCTGCGACACGGCGGTGCTGATCGACGGGGAGGGGAACCTCAGCGAGGCTGCGGTGTCGAACCTGTTCCTGATCGAGGGTGACGCGCTGGTGACGCCGTCGCTTTCGGGAGACGTCTTTCCCGGCCTGACCAGGAGCCTGCTGATCGACCTCGCGGGGCAGATGGGGATCGCGGTCGACGAGCGCGACGTTAAGGCGCGGGAGGTCGAGGGCTTCGACGGTGCCTTCCTCTGCTCCACGTTGATGGAGGTGCGCCCTGTGGCCCGGATCGGATCGCACCTGTTCCAGTGGGAGAGCCACCCGATCTTCGACACGCTCTCGAGTGCGTTTCGCGAGTTAACCGAGATCTGAGAGATCGCCGGCGATCGGGCGGCTGACGATGTGGTCGGCCGCGTCGAGAAGCGACTCGCATGGCCCCTCGAATCCCGCGCCGACTTCCTCCAGGACAGCCTGAAGCGCCACCGGGTCGGTGCATGTCTCGGAGAGGTGGGCGAGCTCGTCGGCGAGCGAGGCGCGACCCGAAGCGGCATACGGGTTGGCCGCCTGGATCTCACTGTAGACATGGGGGTTGCCGCTGGCGATGCGGGCAGTGAGGGCGAGGAGCGCCCCCGCCGGCGGCGGGGCAACCTGAAGGACTTCGTCGAAGTCGATCCCCAGCCTTTGAACCGTCCGCGTGTAGGCGAGCATGACCAGGTGGGGCAGGGCCTGGAGTGCGACCGTCGCCTGGTCGTGCGCGCTGGGCGACATCTCGGCGATGTGGGCTCCTTGCTCCGACAGCAGGGCAGTGAGGGTCCGCGCCCGCTCGCCAGCGCTGTACGGGATGACGGCCACGGCGCGCCCGGGCATCCGTAGCGAAGGGCCGAACATCGGATTGATGCCGATGACCTCGAAGGGAGGGTTCAGGCGCGTGAGCGCGTCGGCGAACCGAGACTTCACCGATAGCGTCTCGACCAGCAGGGCGTCTGCGCGCAGCATCGGGGTCAGGGCGGCGAGGGCCTCGACAGCCACCGGCTCCGGTACGGCAAGGATGACTGTGGCAGCGCGTTTGAGCTGCTCCCTCTCGAGGGGACCGGGACGCGTGATGTCTGCGGTATCTACGCCCTGACGAGGGTCGATGTTGACGACGTCGCTCAGCCGGTCTCCCAGCTCGCGCCGCAGCATGCGACCGACCGCACCGAGCCCTCCCGCCACCACGGTCAAAGGCCATGAGGCAGCCGCCTCCTGCGGCCTCATCTCGAGATTTCCGGTGACCCGCGCTGATGGATCCAAAACTTTGCCCCCGATCGTCGTCCGGTGCGCCTGGCCTGACAAGTTAAGACAGGATCGGAATCCTGACAACACTCATTTTTTGCGCCACGCACCCGCACTGTTAGCGTCACCTTCGGTAGGCAGTCCTCACTCGGGAGGCGTTCCTTTCCTGCCTCCTGTTCTCATACACATCCGGCTTACGCCGGAACGAAGGAGGCATGATGAAACATCTCAAATTACCCGGCCTGATCGCCGTGGTGGCGATGGCGCTGATGGCGTTATTCGGGGCCAGCACTGCATCGGCAACCGTTCTCTGCAAAACAGCTACGAAAGGCGAACCCTGCGGTGAAGCGTGGAAATTCAGCGGCACGATCAAAGGGAGCCTGTCATCGGGAACCTCGGCAATAATAAAGACCACAGGCGGTGAAACCTTGAACACATGCACCGCTGGCACCGTTGAAGGAACGGCCAGCGCCGGCGGCGCAAGCTCGACAGTCACGGGCAACGTCAGCAGTCTGACCGTGAGCAGCTGTACCTTCACCGTCAAAAACATCGGCAGTTGTGAAGGAGAACTCCATTCCATCAGCGGTACCAGCAACGGCACAGCGACAGTAACCAAAGGCTGCGAAGTGACAACTAATACCGGGCTCTTTGGTTCCTGTATATACGGGGTCGGTGCACCCACCGACGTAGGTATTGTCGAAGAGGGAGGCAGTGGGACGGCAGCGAAAGTCAGCAAGATCGTCACCAAGGTCTCTGGCGCCCTCTGTCCGTCCACGATGATCGTCGAAACCTCCGTCACTCGTACATCTCCGGAAGGCACACTGGGGATCGCACCCTCCTAAGCAGACACTAGGAGTCGAAATACGCAGCAGCCGCAGCCGTTCAGAGCGGCTGCGGCTGCTGCGTTCTGTGGCGACCCACGCCGATGTACCCAAGACTTTGCCTCTTGCAACACTCATTTTTTGCGTTACGAACCGGCACTGTTAGCGTCGCATCCAGGTAGCAGTTCTCATGCAGGGGGCGTTCCTATCCTGCCTCCTGTGTTACATGCACACCCGGCTTAGCGTCGGGACGAAGGAGGCACGATGAATTACGTCAAAATAACCGGTCTGATCGCCGTTGCAGCGATGGCGCTGATGGCGTTATTCGGGACCGGCACGGCCTCGGCGACCGTTCTCTGCAAAACAGCCACGAGTCCCTGTCCTGTAGGGGAGACGTACAGCGGCACGATCAAAGGGAGCCTGGCATCGGGAACCTCGGCAGTGATGAAGGACACAAGCGGTAACACCCTAAATACATGCACCGGCGGCACCGCCGAAGGATCGGTCAGCGCTGGCGGCGCAAGCTCGACAGTCACGGGCAACACCACCAGTTTGTCCCTGACCGGCTGTAACGCGAAAATCACCAACCTCAGTAAATGCGAAGGCGAACTCCATTACATCAGCGGTACCAACAACGGCACAGCGACAGTCAAAGGCTGCGAATTTACATCTAGTTCAGCCCTCTTCGGTTCCTGCGTTTACAGTGCCGGCCCAGGCACGACCGACGTAGGTATCGTCGAAGAGGGTAAAAGCGGGGAAGCGGCGAAAGTCAGCAAAGTCGCCAACAAGGTCTCCGGCGCTAGCTGTCCGTCCACGATAGTCATCGAAATGTCAGTCGTCCGCACGGCTCCGGAAGGTACACTGGGGTTCGCATCCTCCTGAGTAGCCGCCAGGAGTCCAAATGCTCAGCAGCCACAGTCGCTCAGAGCGGCTGTGGCTGCCGCGCTAGTGGTGTGCCGGGCCGGCCTGCACGTCGAATCGCTCGCCAACCGTGTCGAGCGTCTTGCGGTAGCGGGAAGCGTCCCAGGGTTGGGTTGCGAGGAGCGCGGCGGCTCCAGTCATGCGCCGGGCGCCTGGGTACCAGCGGTCGAAGTCGAGGCCGCAGTCGATCATGACCTTGGGCGGCAGCGCGCGGGCGATGCGGCCGAGGTTGTACATCGACAGCGTGATCGAGGCCCAG